>Ga0136636_10000078_pt1 | contig 35348 bp, 37 predicted proteins | sample AntDrymUQ8522106_2_FD_104653 | JGI IMG/M metagenome (GOLD analysis project Ga0136636, IMG submission 104653) | Polar desert sand microbial communities from Dry Valleys, Antarctica - metaG UQ852 (21.06) | ecosystem: Environmental > Terrestrial > Soil > Desert | place: Antarctica: Dry Valley... | reverse complement strand
TAGAAAAAGAAGGAAAAATGTTGATTCAAAATCATGAAATTTCTTTGGAAGATGTAGAAATTTTCACGAAAGATATTCCAGGTTGGACGGTGGCAAATGAGGGAAAAATAACGGTAGCATTGGATTTAACTTTGACGGAAGCATTAAAAGCGGAAGGAATTGCACGGGAATTCATCAACAGAATCCAAAACATTAGAAAAGAAAAAGATTTCGAATTAACGGATCGAATTTCTATTCAAATTGAAGAAAATTCTCCTTTTGAAAAAGAATTGCGGGAAAATACGATTTATATTTCTGAAGAAGTATTGTCAGATGAAATAGAAATTGTAATTTCACTCGCAAATTTCGAGGAAATAGAAATAGATGAAGAGCAATTTAAAGTCTCTGTCACCAAAAAATAATATCATTTGGAAAAACTCCAAATGCACCTAAAAATATTAAAAACAACACCATTATGGGAGAAGAGAGACAAAGATATAGTGACGCTGATTTAGTAGAATTTAAGGAATTGATCCAATCCAAAATAGTAAAAGCGGAGCGGGATTTAATGCTGATCAGAGAGAGTTTTCTAAACAATCAGAACAATGGAACGGATGACACTTCTCCTACCTTCAAGGCATTTGAAGAAGGTGCAGAAACGTTGAGTAAAGAGCAAAACGCTATTTTGGCAGGGAGACAAGAGAAATTCTTGCGCGACCTGAAAAACGCTTTGATCCGCATTGAAAACAAAACCTACGGAATTTGTAGAGTTACCGGAAAACTGATTGGAAAAGACAGACTCCGTGCGGTTCCGCATGCAACATTAAGCATTGAAGCGAAAAATTTGCAACGATAATTTTATCTTTTAAACATCAATCTTGCGCGAAGTATAATGTATAATTCTATGCAGAATACTTTGTGCAATTATATTTTAATTTCGTGAACACGGTTCTTATTTTACTTGCAGTTGCGGTGGTTTTCGTTTATTTCTTTCGAAAAGAGATCAAGGGAAAAATAATTCCCAACAAAGAAAAAAATTACACCATCGACGATCAGTTTAACTCGGATAAAAAAGACCGCGAAAGGGAAATTGATGAAATCCTGAGTAAAATTGGGAAAAATGGGTTGAATGATCTTTCCGCTCAAGATAAAAAACGACTAGACGAACTTTCTAAAAAATAAAAAAAATGGAATCACTCATCGTACATCCGAAAAATCAAATGGAACTCAATGCGCTGAAAAGTGTGATGAAAGACATGGGAATTCGGTATGAAAAATTTCACACCAGAAATACAAAAGACCCCAGACAAAATGAAACTACTTTTGTAGCAAAACGGCCTGCAAAAAACTTTAAAGATAAACCCAAGTCCGGCGAATAATGAAGAAAATAGCACTAATTACTTTTATCATTTTATTGATTGATCAAGTTTCTAAATTTTATATCAAAACCCATTTTAATTTGGGCGAAAGTGTAGATGTTTTTTCAGGTTTCAAACTCACTTTTGTAGAGAATCCCGGAATGGCTTATGGATTTCATTTTGGCGGATTGCTGGGGAAATATTTTCTGGTTTTGGTGCGTATTGTATTGATCGGATGCATGATCTACCTATTTAGAAAGTGGCTGAAAGAAGGGGCCTCAAACTATTTATTACTCCCAATGGCGATGATTTTTGCGGGTGCAATAGGCAATTTAATCGATGGAATGTTTTACGGATTAATTTTCGATAGCGGAACGCTATTTGATGAAAGTGTGGAACGCTGGATTGATTATGGCGGCATTTCTAAAGTGGTCGGATTTGGAGATGGTTATTCTTCTTTCATGAAAGGTTGCGTAGTCGATATGCTACATTTCCCTTTGGTAGATTGGCATGTGCCAGAAAATATTCCCTTAATCGGTGGAAAACACATTGAGTTTTTCAAATATATTTTTAATGTAGCCGACTCTGCAATTACAGTGGGTGCAGCACTTTTATTGATTTTCAGGAAGAAAGCATTTCCGCTTGGTTTTGATTTTTAAAATTTTTAAAAAAAGTAAAACCCATTTCGATTTTTCAAAATTAAAGACTTTACATTTTATTTCAATTAAAATTTACTCATGTCCAGAATCCTCACCGGAATCCAAGCAACCGGAACTCCCCATTTAGGAAATCTTTTAGGCGCGATCATTCCTGCCATCGAACTTTCTAAAAAAGCTGAAAACGAATCTTTTCTTTTCATTGCAAATTTGCATTCTTTAACTCAAATAAAAGACGCGGCAGAATTAAAGAAAAACACCTACGAAATTGCTGCAGCTTGGCTTGCTTGCGGATTAGACACGGACAAAACTTTTTTTTACAGACAAAGTGATATTCCCGAAGTTTGCGAACTTTCTTGGTATTTATCTTGTTTTTATCCGTATCAAAGATTGACTTTGGCACATTCATTTAAAGATAAAGCAGATCGTCTGGATGACGTGAATTCCGGACTTTTTACCTATCCCGTTTTGATGGCTGCAGATATTTTATTGTATAACGCGGAAATAGTTCCTGTGGGAAAGGATCAATTGCAACATCTGGAAATGGCGCGAGATATGGGAGCAAGATTTAACCATCAAATGGGAGAAACTTTCGTGCTTCCACAAGCGGAATTACAGGAGGACACGAAATATGTTCCCGGAACAGACGGACAAAAAATGTCTAAATCCCGAGGAAATATTATTAATATTTTCTTACCAGAAAAAGAATTGAAAAAGCAGATCATGGGAATTGAAACAGATTCTAAATCTTTGGAAGAGCCGAAAGACCCAGAAACTGATAAAATTTTTGGTCTCTATCAACTTATCGCTTCACCTGAAGAAACAGAAGCATTAAGACAAAAATATTTGGTGGGAAATTTCGGTTATGGACACGCAAAAACTGAGCTTTTACAATTAATTCTCACAAAATTTTCAAAAGAAAGAGAGCTATTCACTTATTACATGAGTAATCTTTCAGAATTAGAAGAAAAATTACAAGAAGGCGCTATAAAAACGAGAAAAATTGCAATGCAAACCTTAAAGCAAGTGAGAGAAAGTTTGGGTATATAAATTTACGTTGAGAATTTGATTTTTAAATTACTATATCTTATCGCATATTTTATTACCATAAATAAACATTTGTTAATAAAATAAAGGTAATTTTACGTGGTTCCTTTTATGAAAAAAGCACTAATCTTATTTACTTTTATTTTCGGCATTTTTAATTCCCAAAATTTAAATTTAAAGAAAATCGAAGAGCAAGTTCTGCAAAACAACAGAACGGGAATGCATTTATCTTCTCAGAAACAACTGCTACAACTGCTTGAAGCACAAAATACTACCATTTCTGACGAAGCGAAAATCAATTTTTTACTCGGAACAACTTTCCGCAGCATCAATGATTATGGAAGTTCCATCAATTATTTAAAAAAATCTAAAAAAACTGCAGAACAACTCACCAATGCAGATTCTCTCAAGATGAACATTGATGCAGAAATGGCATTTACCTACTTTGATAATCACGAATACGATTATGCGGAAAAAATTATTAAAGATATTACTCAAAAAAAATACCTTAATTTAAATCTTCTTGATAAGGCCTATATAATTATGCAAGAAGGTTACATCACTTTTCTTCAAAAAAATTATTCGGCAGCAGAAACTCATTATGAGGAATCATTAGCAATATTACATAAAAATTCGCCTTGTAATCAACCCGTGGTTTTGGTGAAGCAGATGCAACTTTACAGTGTACAGAATCAGTTCGACAAAGTGGATCGAACGTATAAAATTGCGATGAAATTGGCCGATTCTTGCAAAATCATTAAATATAAAATTTATGCAACTGAAGAAATAAAGGATATTTATGCGACTAAAAACAACCAGCAAAAAGTTTTTAGATACAGTTATAGTCTTGATTCTTTGAATTTGATAGATAATCGCGAACATAAACTCTCGGAAATGCACGTGAATAATCAAAACTTTTTAGAAGAGGAAAATAAATCAGAGAAAGAATCACGTTTAGTTTTTATCATTTTAGCTTGTCTTCTCGGTTTTTTATTGTTGACATTAGGACTTTACTTTTTACGAAAAATAAAATTTCATAATAAGGAGAAAATTCTTTTTGAGGAAGAATTAAAAAAGATCAAGCACGAACTTCAATTGTATTCAGAAGCGCAGTTTTCTCAAACAAATACCGAAAATAAAATTCTTAATTCTGAAAAGCTAAATGCGCGCCAGAAAGAATTGCTAGAATTGGTTTCCAAAGGTAAGAGCAATAGAGAAATTGCAGAAAATCTGTCCATTACAGAAGCAACGGTGAAGTATCATTTAGGAAACATCTACAGTATTTTAGATATTAAAAACAGAAAAGAAATTTTTGGGAAAATAATCGATAAATAACTTTGTTTACTTAATTTCTACCAATTCTTTATTTTACAAATTAGATATGCTAATTATCAATGGTATAGTTTCTCACTATACCTATTTTTACAAATAAACTAGACCAAAGTCTAGGGTAAATTAATTGCGGAAGTCTCAATTTTGAGGCATACTAACAATTAATTTTTTATATGAAAAAACTTCTACTCGCTGTTGCAATAATTTTAAATGTTGCAGCAGACGCGCAAACTTGTGGTTTTAGTGAAAATCAGCACGCAATAGACAAAAAGTATCCTGAATCAAAAAGGGATAGACAAGCTTTAGATGCAAAAATTTTAGGGATGAATGTCAATTCTTACTTAAATAGTATTGGAGCAACCTCGAAAAACGCATTGTACACAGGACAGGTTTATGATATTCCTGTTGTAGTGCACGTAATTACTTCTACAGACGCTTCAAATGCAGCTTACGCAGTTAATGATGCACAAATAAAGACATGGATTGACAATGCTAATAAAATGTACGCCACAACTTATGGCAACGGATTTTATCCAGAAGGCGCAGGAAATGAAGGCGGAAATGTAATCCCTTTCACCCTAACTTTGGCAAAAAGAAATCCACAATGTACTGCAAGTACAGGAATTGTAAGATATAATGGTAGTACATTATCTGGATATGACCAGTATGGAATTAAGACAGACGCAAATCCAAACGGTGTAACTGCAGATCAAATTAAAACTTTAGCACCACATTGGCCAGAAAATACTTATTTTAATATTTATGTTGTGGTTGGTTTCAATGGCGTAAAAACTTACGGCGGCTTATTAGGATATTGTTCTTTCCCAACTACACCAGATGCAGCTTACGATAGTTTCATGAAAGCTTCTGTCGTTTTAGAACCAAATGATGTAACTCTAGCGCACGAATTTGGACATGGTTTTGGTTTAGATCATCCATTCTCTGGAGCGAATGATGCACCAACGAATAATCCACCAATTGCAAGCGATTGTCCATCAAATGCAAACTGTGCAACAGATAATGATAAAATTTGTGATACTGCTCCAGTTGCAAGTTTGGTAGCAGTAAATCCTACACCAGACAATACACAAACTAATCCTTGTACGGGTCAATTATTTGATGGGATACAGTACAACATTATGGGATATAGCAATGCTCAAAAGAAATTTACAGCAGGACAAAGAGAACGCGGACTTTTAGTATTCTTACAATCAAGAGGAAATTTAACAAACTCTTTGGGAGCAACAGATCCTGCAGCAAATCCTGGAGCAGGATCTTTGACCACAGCAACTTGTAACCCAACAACTGCAACAAACAACGGGAATTATAATGCGGGTCCTACGAAAGTTAGTCTTGGAACGATTAATAGTACGTCTGGATCTTCTTCAGCAGCTGTACCAGGAATTTATACCGATTTTTCTATGCAAAATTGCCAAACAAGAACAGTATACACCGATATTCCTGAAACTACTGCAAGCACTCTCTCTATTTCATTTGGAGGAACAAACAATGCCTACCTCCAAGCTTGGATAGATTACAACAACAATGGCACGTTTGAAACATCAGAAAAAATAGGAACATCCGGAGCTTTAGCTCCAGCTACTTCACCATATGTTATCAACTTTACACCTCCCGCTACGGCTACGAAAAACACTTATTTGAGAATGAGAATTATTGGGGACATAGACGACGGAGTAACTGTTTGCGGACCAATGTCCTACGGACAAACTGAAGATTACTCTGTGAGAATAACTACTACATTGTCTGCAAGTGACAATACAAATTTAAAAAGTAGCGTTATTTACAGCAAAGTAGATGGCAAAATAAAAATGATTAGTAAAAATGCAAAAATAGCTTTCGGAGATTATAAAATCTACGATATGTCTGGAAAACTTTTACAATCAGGAACTGAAAAAACTAATGAGATTTCTTTCCAAAATACTAATTCTGGAGTTTACATGATGACTTATCAAAATAACGGAAAACAAGAAATGTTTAAATTCAGAAAATAAATATTCCAAGCCACACAAAGGATGAAATTAAAAGAAGCCGTCTCAATACTAATTGAAACGGCTTTTTTTATGTCATTACTTCGGACTTCTGTCTGAGCATGATCCCCGAATATCGAATTCTCAGAGGGTCATTTGAAGTATTGAGACATTTTCCTTTTATAAAATTTCTTTCAACTTCTCTAATTTTTTAATGACTTTCACGCCTTCTGCCTCGAAATTATCATTAAAAACATCAAAGAAAACAACTTCCAAACCGAACGCTTTTCCCCCTTCAACATCGGCGATCCAGTCATCACCGATCATTATGGAATCCTCTTTTTTAGCACCTGCTTTTTTTAGGGCGTAATCATAGACTTCGGGATGCGGTTTGCGAATATTGATTTCATCTGCACTCGTAATGGTTTTAAAATAATTTTTTATGCCAGAAAGCTCACATTTACGGTGCGTTACTTCCTCGAAACCGTTTGAAAGAATATGCATTTGATATCCTTTTTCTGAGAGATATTCCAGAATTTCAAAAGCACCCGGAACCAAATCATTGTAGTTTAAAATTTCATCCAGAAACTGATGTTCAAAACTCTGGGCGAGTTCGAAATCATCAACCCCAAAAAAAAGAAAAGTATTATGAAACCGATGGTTTTGCAAATATTCCTTATCAATTTCCCCATCCCGAATTTGAGCCCAAAATCGCTCATTGATGGTGAAGTATTCTTTGTGAAATTCCTCAAATGGAATATTGTGTTTATCGCGAACCTCTTCTCTTTTGTAAAGATCTTTTAAAGTAAGGTAGGCGTTTTTGCGGTGATCCCAAAGCGTATTGTCTAGGTCAAAAAAAATGTGCTGAATTTTCATACAGCACAAATTTAATTAAATTAAGATTAATTCTGGGAAACAATCTGGATTTTACTTTTGGTTTTTAAAGCCATGAAGCTTTTGGAGTAACTCAGTAAAAAATCGATCGTTTGTTTTTTTGGTTTCAAAAGTTTTTCTTTAAAAGTGTCATTTTTTTTCATAGGCAAAAATGGTATTCACTTAAAAACGAAACTTTTTTTTGTTTATTATTAGCGAGTCAAAATAATATGATGTTCTTCCATTATTTTTCGCAAATTAATAAGCGCATATCTTACCCGACCAAGTGTGGTATTGATACTTGTCTCCGTTTGCTCCGCAATTTCCTTAAAACTCAATGCATCAAAAAATCGAAGTTTTATAACTTCTTGCTGATTTGCAGGGAGATAAACAAGCATTTTCATCAAGTCATCTTTAATTTGAAGACTGATCAGGCGTTCCTCAATATTTTCTTCTTGTTCAGAAATTAAATCGAAAATAGAGAACTCTTCGTTATCATACGTAGTTTCAGAAACTTTGATATGTTTGGATTTTAAACGGAAATGATCGATGATTAAATTGTGTGCGATTCTTTTTGCCCAAAGGATAAATTTGCCTTCTTCATTATAACGGCCTTCTTTTAAGGTGATAATAATTTTGATAAAGGTATCCTGGAAAATATCATTGGCTAGATCTTCGTCCATTAATTTGTAGAAAATAAAGGAAAAAAGATCTTTCTGATGCCTATCTATAAGTACTGGGAGCGTTTTTTCATTTCCCTTGCGGTACTCTGCAATCAACCAGCTGTCTGCTTGTGTGTTCATAACTTACTTGTAAATTTGTGGACCACCATTTCCTCCGATAATTAATCAGATTTGTTTTGCTGGCTTTTAATAAAGTAAATTTTTGTCGATAGATTGGTTTTTGTTAGCGTTGGTAAAAGTAGTAAAAAAGTTAATACGCTGTTAAATTTTTTCAATTATTTAATAAAAACTTATTTTTTCAGCATATCATGCAACAAAACGAAAGGAATGTTAACAGTGAAATTAAGGTTCAAACCTTCCAATTCTTTCCCATTGAGCCCTTTTTTGTCCAGTGAAAATGCGTAACCACCCGTAAGATCGATAAGTCCAAAAAGAGAAACTCCAATTTTTGGTGCCGCATATTTGGTGGTCACTTCTGCACCCGCTAAAAAATAGTAACTGTGAAATAAATCTACATTACGCTCAAAATTGATTAAAAGATCTCCTTGAACTTTGGGCATTACTGCGAATTCATTGTTTACATTTCCCATGATTGCAGAGGCACCAAGTCGGTAAACTACATCATCTGTCTTTAAAAAAAGTAATCTCCCTCCAATTTCCCCGAAGCTTTGATTTTGGTAAACGTAACCAGCGTGCAACAGTTTGTGAACAGTAAATTGCGCCTTGATCAAGGTAGAACTAAAGAGCAAAATAAGTAAAAGTCCGAATCCTTTCTTCATATTAAATGGTAATTTCTAGAGGTAAAGTTAAAAAAAACTGCCTTATCTTTTGGGATAAAGCAGTTTTGTTGATTGATATAAATTTTAGAGGCCAAATTCTTTTTTAATTTCCTCCACTTTGTCTAATTTTTCCCAGGTAAAAAATTCAAGATTTTCTACCTTTAATTCATTGGGTTTTCCAGGATTAAAAATTTTGTCTGCTACGTAAGATTCTCTACCCATGTGTCCGTAAGAAGCGGTTTCCAGGTATATTGGATTTCTTAATTTCAGATTTTGTTCAATCGCATAAGGTCTTAAATCAAATATTTTCTGAATTCTTTCTGCTACTTCTCCATCATGCAAACCAAGTTTAGAGGTGCCATAAGTATTGACATATAATCCACAAGGTTCTGGAACACCGATGGCGTAAGAAACCTGCACTAAAACCTCATCTGCAACTCCTGCTGCTACTAAATTTTTTGCAATATGCCGCACTGCATAAGCTGCACTTCTATCCACTTTGGAGGGGTCTTTTCCAGAAAAAGCGCCACCTCCGTGTGCACCTTTTCCTCCGTAGGTATCCACAATAATTTTTCTCCCCGTCAAACCTGTATCACCATGCGGACCACCGATTACAAACTTTCCAGTTGGATTAATGTGGTAGGTAATGTCATCATTAAATAAATCCTGAATCTTGAGGCTTTGGGAAGCTTTCACTTTCGGAATTAAAATTCCGATGATGTCTTGTTTAATTTTTGCCAGCATGGCTTCTTCACTTCCGAAATCATCATGCTGTGTAGAAACTACAATAGAATCAATCCTGATCGGTTTATGATCATCAGAATACTCTATCGTTACCTGCGATTTTGCATCTGGACGTAGATAAGGGATGGCGTTGTTTTCTCTCCGTAAAACTGCCAATTCTTTTAAAATCAAATGAGCCAAATCCAATGCAAGTGGCATATAGTTTTCTGTCTCATTGGTGGCGTAACCAAACATCATTCCCTGATCTCCAGCTCCTTGAGAATTTGCTTTTGTTTCAAAATCTGCATCTACTTTGATCCGATCAACTCCCTGGTTAATATCTGGAGATTGTTCATGGATTGCAGAAATAACTCCGCAAGAATCGCCATTAAACATATATTCTCCCTTGGTGTAACCAATATCATTAATTACTTTTCTGGCAATTTCTTGTACATCAAGATAAGCGGTGGATTTAACTTCTCCTGCCAAAACAACTTGTCCTGTGGTAACCAAAGTTTCGCAAGCGACTTTGGAAGCAGGATCATAAGCTAAAAAGTGATCGATTAACGCATCAGAAATTTGATCGGCAATCTTATCAGGATGGCCTTCGGAAACGGATTCAGACGTAAATAAATAAGACATATTTCTCTTGTTTTTTTTAATTAATGCAGGAAAAAAAGAAAGGATTACAAAAGAAACTAAAATAGAAAATCTGTTTTAGCATTTTTTATGGAGGTTGCAATCAGTTCAAATTTTCCTCTTGAAAGTATTTCGGTGCAAATCTAAATACTATTTCCTAAACCACAAAATTATTATGGTTCTTTCTAATTATTGCGGCTTCACACTTACAAAATCTTCTGGATTTCGATTGTAATTCAAAGTTTCTTGTAAAGATTTTTGTATGGAAGAGGTCATTTCGTCCAAAATCTTCTGTTTGTAGGTCGGCTTGTAGTAGATTAAACTTATTTCCCGGTAAGGAAAAGGCTGTCTGAATCGAGTAATTTTATTTTTTTGCTCTGCGGACAGTTGCGGAATTGCTAATTCCGGTAAAATTGTGATTCCACCTACTTTATCTACCATGTGGATCAGCGTATTGATATTAGAAGCCAAAAAATCCAGATTCTTCGGTTTCAAAGTGTTTTCTTTCAAGTGACAGATGTTCTCAAATTGTGATCTCAAACAGTTTCCTTCTTCCAGCAACCATACTTTGTCCGAATTAATTTCTTCGGGCACCACAAATGAATCTTTTTTATCTTCATGATCAGAAGAATAAAGCATCAATTCCTCATTAAAGAGAAAATCATGATAAAAATCATTCGCTGCATCATAAGGTGTGGCGATAATTCCTGCATCTAGTTCCCCAGATTTCAATGATTTGATGATATTTTCCGTCGTCATTTCCTTTACATTCAGTTCAATTTTGGGATGATTCTGAAGAAATTCGAAAATTTGCGTAGGCAAAATAAAAGTGGAAACGGTAGGGATAATTCCCAAATTTAATCTTCCTGCTAATACATTGTTAAGAAGATTGGCTTTGGTTTTTAGTTCGTTAATGGAGTCTACTACTTTTTTCGCTTCGATGATGATTTGCACCCCTACATCCGTGGTACGAATGGGATGCGAAGTCCGGTCGAAAATTTTTACGTCCAGTTCATCCTCAAACTTTTGGATCATCGCACTAAGCGTGGGCTGCGTTATAAAGCAAGACAAAGCAGCTTTTCCAAAATGTTTATATTTGTCTACTGCGATAAGATATTCTAATTGCTGAATGTTCATTTCATTACTTTTATCTATAACAAAGATAACACGATTTATTGATTTTCTGCAAATGAAAATTGTTTTCCTTCTCTAAATCCGTAAATTTGTTTATCCTAAAAAATTGATCATGTCTACTAAAAAATTAACCTCAAGTTCTGGAGTTCCTTATTACGAACATCAAGATTCCCAAACCGTGGGTGCACGTGGTCCGGTTTTGCTCCAAGATTTTATGCTTCAAGAGAATCTTGCGCATTTTGTGAGAGAAAGAATTCCGGAACGTGTGGTTCACGCGAATGGAAGTGGCGCGTACGGAAAATTTACAGTGACACATGATATTTCTCAGTTCACAAAAGCCAAATTATTTTCAAAAATCGGAAATGAATGTAAAATGTTTGCCAGATTTTCTACCGTTGGAGGCGAAAAAGGAAGTGCAGACACAGAAAGAGATCCACGGGGTTTTGCCTTAAAGTTTTATACCGAAGAGGGAAATTGGGACATGGTCGGAAATAATACACCCGTATTTTTTATAAAAGACGCAAAGAAATTTCCAGATTTTATTCATACCCAAAAAAGATTACCGAAATCTAATCTGAAAAGCGCAACCATGAAATGGGATTTTTGGAGTTTAAATCCAGAATCACTCCATCAGGTTTTAATTTTAATGTCTGATCGTGGAACTCCCCATGGTTACAGACACATGCACGGGTTTGGATCACATACCTACTCCATGATCAACGCAGAAAATGAACGCGTTTGGGTTAAATTTCATTTCAAAGCCAAACAAGAAATTAAAAATTTTACAAATGATGAGGCAATCAAAATGAAAGGAGAAAATCCAGATTTTGCGCAAGATGATTTGGTAAATGCGATTGAAGAGGGCAATTTTCCGAAATGGACTTTCTCTATTCAAGTAATGACAGAGGAACAAGCACAGGAATTTCGCTGGAATCCTTTTGATGTGACCAAAGTTTGGTTTCACCATGAATTCCCTTTGATTGAAGTGGGTGAAATGGAACTAAATGAGGTTCCAGAGAATTTTTTCGCACATGTAGAACAAGCTGCTTTCTCCCCAAGTAATTTAATTTCTGGAATTAGTTTTTCCCCGGATAAAATGCTGCAAGGTCGCCTTTTTTCTTATCCAGATGCACAGCGATACCGTTTGGGAGTCAATGCAAATCAATTAGAAGTAAATCGCTGTCCCTTTGCTGTAAATAATTATCAACGGGATGGTTCAATGGCCAATTCTTCCGCTTACAAAGATGCGCCAAATTATCACCCGAATAGTTTTGATGAAATAGAACCAGATCCGAAATACAAAAACTTCGAGTACGATTTAACAAGTACGCATGTAGCGCACTTCAACAGAAATAAAACCGAAGACGATCATTACACCCAACCGGGTTTGCTCTATACGAAAGCAATGAACGAAGTAGATCGCCAACATTTGATTTACAATATTATTTCTGCAATGAAAGATATTTCCGGACCAAAGCGGGAAGAGATTATCAACCGTCAATTGTGTCATTTTTTCCGTGCGAATATTGAACTCGGAATGAAAATAGCTTTGGGGCTGCAAATTAATATCGATGCCAATATGATGAATCATACAAAAAGTACGGAATATTAAATTTAAACTGAAATCCAATCCTAAATCAACAAATAAAAACAGGCAAATTCTATATTTCCAAAAAATAAGCCTAATTTGCAAAGCTGATTAAACTTTAATTACCCTCATGAACTACGAAAATATTCTTGTAACCACAGAAGATCAAATTTCGATCATCACCATAAATCGTCCGCAGAGTCTTAATGCGCTCAATTCTAAAACGATCCAGGAACTCAGTCATTTATTTCAGGAATTGAATAGAGACCAAGACGTTCGGGTTATTATTTTAACCGGAAGCGGAGAGAAATCATTTGTAGCCGGAGCAGACATTAAAGAATTTTCGGATTTCGGTACTGCAGCGGCAGAAGATTTAGCGAGAAATGGACAAAAAATATTATTTAACACCATTGAAAACATGTCCAAACCCGTAATTGCAGCCGTAAATGGTTTTGCGTTGGGTGGTGGATTAGAACTCGCCATGAGTTGCCACATTAGATATGCCTCAGAAAATGCAAAATTGGGACTTCCAGAAGTAACATTGGGATTAATACCAGGTTATGGAGGAACCCAAAGATTGCCGAAATTGGTGGGCAAAGGTTGGGCAAATGAACTTATTTTTTCTGCGAAAATGATCCCTGCGGAAAAAGCCAAAGCTATTGGTTTAGTGAACGAGGTTTTTAGTTTAGAAGAATTGCTGCCAAAATCTCTGGAACTGGCAAAAATAATTTCAAGAAATTCTCCCATGGGAATTTCCAAAGCAATTTCCGCCATTAATCAATCCGACACGCAAAATGGTTTTGAAACTGAGATTAAATATTTTGGGGAACTTTTCGAAATGGATGATAAAAAGGAAGGTGTTGCGGCATTTTTAGAAAAAAGAAAACCCTCATTTTAAAATATCATATTTTTGGAACCAACTAAATTCGATTTTGCCTATTTAAAAATGGCCAAAGAGTGGGCTAATCTTTCTTACTGTAAAAGAAAGCAAGTAGGCGCACTCATTGTAAAAGACCGCATGATTATTTCCGATGGATACAATGGAACACCTTCTGGTTTTGAAAATTGCTGCGAAGATGAATCTGGAAATACACAGTGGTTCGTGCTTCACGCAGAAGCAAATGCGATCCTGAAATTAGCAAGATCTACCCAATCTGCAAAAGACGCTACGCTTTATCTTACGCTTTCCCCCTGCAAAGAATGTAGCAAATTAATCTTGCAGGCCGGAATAAAAAAAATAGTCTATATCGAAGATTATTCAGATAATGAAGGAATTATTTTCTTAAAAAATCATGGTATTGAAATTTTGAAAATTTTGATATAAATAAACCAAAAAAAACAAACACACAAATGTTAAACTGGGATGAAAAATTAAACGACTTCGAAAACTATCTAAGATTTGAGAGGAATTTCTCAGACAATACCTTAGATGCATATTTAAGAGATATTAAAAAACTCCGAGATTATGCGCTGACTGATCTGGAGCAATCTAGTCCTTTAGAAATTTCTTACGAACAACTGCAGGAATATCTTTATCAACTTTCTAAGCAAAAATTTAGCGAACGCTCTCACGCAAGATGGATTTCTTCCATCAAAGCTTTTTTTAAATATTTACTAGAGGATGAGGTAAGAGAAGACAATCCTGCTGCTTTGCTAGAAGGTCCTAAATTGGGTCTTTATCTTCCAGACACGCTCAGTTTTGAAGATGTAAATAGAATTATCCGTGTTATTGATATCAATACCGACTTGGGAAACAGAAACAAATGCATGGTAGAAGTACTTTACGGGTGCGGATTACGCGTTTCTGAGTTGATCGATCTCAAAATTTCCAATATCAACTTCAAAGAATCTTATCTAAAAGTTGATGGAAAAGGCGATAAATCACGTTTCGTTCCCTTTGCAAATTACACCGCCAATTTAATTAAGGATTACATCCAAAACACGCGATCCAAGTTTAAAATCAATAAAAAATGCGAAGACATTTTATTTTTAAACAGCCGCGGATCTGCTATGTCCAGAGTAATTGTTTTTATTATCATTAAAGAACTTGCACAAAAAGCCAGCATCAATAAAAAGATTTCTCCACATACTTTTCGCCATTCTTTTGCGACGCACCTTTTACAAAATGGCGCCGATTTGCGGTTTATTCAAGAAATGTTAGGACATTCCAGCATTACCACCACAGAGATTTACACGCATCTGAAAAATGAAGAATTGCGAGATGTAATTCTAAATTATCATCCGAGAAATATCCAGTAAGTGAGGGATTTAAAATTTTGTCCTAAATGTGGTAAATCCACCTTACTTTGGGATGGAGAAAAAAAATGGAGTTGCTCCAACTGCGATTACGTTCTGTTCCACAATGTTGCAGGAGCCGTTGCTGTTCTGATCAAATTTAAAGATGAAATTCTCTTTACCCTCAGAAATCAGGAGCCTCAAAAAGGGAAACTGGATTTAGCAGGCGGATTTGTAGATCCAAAAGAAAGCGCAGAAGAAACTTGTATCCGGGAACTTTTTGAGGAGATGAAAATTAAGGTTGACAGTTCTAAATTAAAATATCTTGCGAGTTTGCCTAATACGTATGAGTATAAAAATATTCTTTACAATACTTTAGACCTTTTTTATGAATATGAAGTAGAAGAAAAATTTACAGTGAAACTGGAGATTTCTGAAATTTCTGAAACAATTTGGATTTCTAAAAATAGAATTCCGTTTGAGGATATTGCTTTTGATTCTCAAAGAATTTTTCTCCAAGCCTATCTTAAATAAGACTTCTCTCCTCCACTTCTACTGATTTTTTTGCCGTAAATTGCGGATTCATATCTAAAAAATGCAGGAACAAATCGTTTTTGAAGACAATCATCTTCTCATCATCAATAAAAAAGTAGGACAACTCGTACAAGGCGATAAAACCGGCGACGAATCTCTGCTGGATTCCCTGAAAAACTATATTAAAGTTAAGGAGAAAAAACCTGGAAATGTTTATCTAGGTTTGGTCCACCGGATTGACCGACCAACTTCTGGCTTAGTGATCTACGCGAAAACTTCAAAAGCGCTTTCTCGGTTAACCCAAATGGTAAAAAACCGGGAAATTAAAAAAACGTATTGGGCAGTTGTTCCAAAAGAAATGATTCCGCATGAACAAAGATTGGTTCATTACCTACAAAAAAACGAGAAAAATAACAAAGCCACCGTCTTTCCAAAAGCCACCATTGGCGCAAAAGAAGCCATTCTCAACTATAAACTGGTGAAAACTTTGGATAATTTTCAACTCTTAGAGATTGATTTAGAAACCGGACGTCATCATCAAATCAGGGCCCAACTTTCAAAAATTGGTGTTCCCATCAAAGGCGATTTAAAGTACGGATCACCGCGATCGAATCCAGATGGTGGAATTCATCTTCACGCCAGAAAATTAGAATTTCTGCATCCTGTAACGCAGCATAATGTAAGAGTTACGGCGCCCGTTCCGCAAAACGATCCGGTTTGGAAAGCGTGTGAGGATTAAACTAAAAACCTCCAAAAAATTTAATTCAAGATTAAACAATCTTTCTAAACTCAAATTTTTTTTCCATTCGACAATTTTTTATATAATAGGGAAATTTTAAAGTAAATTATAATTTCATACGTCTTCCTAAATATGAACTTATTATATTTGGAAATTATGCCACCGGAAAAAACACTTTCAATGGTAGAAGTCGTGAAAAAATACGGCAACAAACTTTTGTATTTTATAAAAGGGAAAGTCAATATCTCCGAAGACGCGGAAGATATTTTGCAGGAAGTTTGGTATCAGACGAGCAAAATTACAGATTTATCAGAATTAGAAAACTTAAGCGCATGGCTTTACGCCGTTACCCGAAATAAAATAACGGACAGTTATCGCAAGAAAAAAGATGATTTGCTGGCAGATTTTTCATTTGAAGATGAAGATGGCGAAATCAACATTAAAGAAATTTTGTTAGCAGATGACAGTAACGATCCCGATGCACAACTTTTTAAAGATCTATTTTGGGCAGAATTAATGGCCGCTTTGGATGAATTACCAGAAAAACAACGTCTCGTCTTTGTACAAAATGAGATGGAAGGTAAAACTTTGCAAATGATTGCAGAGGAAGAAGGTGAAAATATAAAAACGATTATCAGTCGAAAAAGTTACGCCACCAAACATCTTCGGAAGAGACTTCAAACTTTGTATACGGATCTTAAATCTTAAAAATCATCATTATGAGAAAGAATATGAAAAAGAAAATAGTAATCATTCCCCTTGTAATCGTAGCCTTCGCAATTTTTACCTTTTTATTTCAGCTGCTTTGGAATTGCATAATTCCCGATGTTTTCGGCTTAAATGCGATCAATTACTGGCAATCTCTAGGGATTTTAATTATTTCCAAAATATTGTTCGGCGGTTTTGGATTTAAAAATAACCGCACTCCTTTTGGACCAAAACGCGCTCCTTTTACCGAAAATTTAAGCGAAGAAGAACGCCAAAAATTACGGGAAGAATGGAAAAGCCGCTGCCAAAAGAAATAGATCAATTTTAAATAATGCCTAAAAACCACTTTCAAAATGAGAGTGGTTTTTTTATGAGCAGAAATTTTTAAGGCTTGAAAGTGTCTGTTAATGGCACTTTGTAAAAAAATTTAAAAAAAAGTAAAATAATTTAAAGTAAAAAATACTTTCTAGCGTCTTCCTTTATATAGACCTTAACAATTAACATTCAATAAAATGAAAAACAAAATGCAATTTATGCTTCCGAAAATTATCGGAATTACCATTTTAGCAGGCATCTTAACAATAGTTGCCGCTACTATTTTCAAACTTCTTTTAGCAGGAACCCTACTTTTTGGCGCCGTTTTACTTCTCAAAAAATTTGCGGGAAAAAGAAGAGATCAACTTTCCTACAACGAGGGAAATCAAAACTCTTTTGAGGGGAACAAGAGTAGTTTTAACAATTTTAAACCCAATTTTCAGGTTGCTAAAAATGAAGCCGCCATTTATCCAGTTTACTAATTTTAAAAAATAAACATTATGAATACAAATACAACAAACCAAAACTTCGGGCCAAGAAATTTCTGTAAAGAAAAAATGCAACAAAAATTTCAACAAATGAAAAAAGGAAATCATCCAATGTCAGCAAAATTTGAAGAACGTTTTTCCGGAAATCCTTTAAAAGTAAATATTACGGAAAAAGAATCTGAATTTCAATTGCAACTTTTCGTTGCAGGATTAGAAAAATCAGGTTTTGAAGTGAGTGTAAAAGATCAGCGTTTGAGCCTGAAATATACACAGCCGGAAAGAATTGACGCCGAAAGCTATTTGCTTGAAGAATTTACCCCAAAATCTTTTAAACGTGACTTTCACATTTCCGATAAAATTTTCGAGGAACAAATCTCTGCAAAATATGACAATGGAATTTTGACCGTGATTTTACCAAAAAACCCCGAGAAAAATAAAAAAGCAACCGTGATTCACGTTCAAAATTAATGATTTTAAATCCTTAAAATAATGCCTCGCAAATTTTGTGAGGCATTACTATTTGGACTTAGATGGAGTTTTTATTTGAGAAATAATTTTAAAAATTATTGTGGCGGAATTAATCCTCCATTCTCTTCTTTCTTATTGTTTTCGAGCAAATTGGGATCCACTTTTGCCAGTTTATTTTTCGTCGGAATTTTATAAGTGAGGGAAAGTCCGAAATTCTGGGAATCGGAATTGTTTCCTAAATAAATGTTTGCATTATTATATTTACTGATGACTGCATTTTCATTCGTGCGGAAAATATCATTGGCAAAAACGGAAACCGTTAATCTTTCCTTCATGAATTTTTTACTTGCGGTAAGATCAAAACTGTGCATCCAGGGTTTTTCCATGAAATAATAGTAGTAATTTCCTTTCGTCATATTGGCGTAATTGGCTACTAATTTTATGTCCTTTGGCAAAATAAATTGCGTCATGATGTTGAAAATCCAAAATCCTTTCGTGTCAAAATTGGGCAATTCATGCAGTTGATAACCCGCATAAATATACATGAAGTTGATCTTATCCGGATTAAAATTAAAACTCATCGTTTCCTTTAAACCTTTCGTAAAAAGCATAAATGGAACGGGAATTCCTGCACTGAAGTTGTGCATTTTCATTTCATCTACGTTAATGAAACCATTTTTTACCCGAAAAACTTCCCTGCCAGAAATGACTGGAGTTGCTGGAAAAAAATAATCCTTTTCAGCCAATTGAACACTTTGGTTATTGGCAACGCTTAAATTATAACTAATAAATGCGTAATCAAATATCGAAATTTTCGCTTCAAAATTATTAAAAACGGTGGGTTGCAAATTTGGATTTCCGCCGAAACTCACATTTCCATTTTGATAATTGGTGTTATTTGGGTTCAAAGAAGAAATTCTCGGCAGCTGAATTTTCTTGTTGTAATTCAGGGAAAAATAGATCTGCTTCGCAAAATTGTATTGCACACTTGCATTGGGAAAAAAGCGAAATTCTTTGTAAGGCACAAGATCTTTTGTCAAAGTTTGGGTGGTGAAATCGATGGTTTTTCCAGAAATGTCATAACCTTCAGCTCGCGTTCCGACGATGAAATCAAACTTTTTCAATTTTGCTTGAATTTCCGCATAGGTTGAAGTAGTTTGTCTTTGATAATCTAAATTCTTCACCTGAAAAAAATCCGTATCAAAATTTAATTTTTCATATAAAGCACCTACAGAAATTTTACCTTCATCCAAAATTTTCAAAGGTTGTGTATAATCCACTTTGAAAGTTGCAACGCCTTGATCAGAATTAGAATCCAAAACATTTGGAATAATGATCGGGGTGATAAATTTTCTGCCGTTTAAATTATAATCCTCCTTGTAAGAATTGAAACTCGCGCTGAAATCTAATTTTTTGTCACGGTCTGCAAATCTTTTTTGATAGGTAAGGGCTGCTTCCTGGCGTAAATTTTTAGTTTTTCCAAAATCTGAAGTCGTGTATTCCTGAATCGAAGGAATCACTCCGACCAAAACGCCTTCAATTCCGGAGCTGGAATTTTTTGCATCGTTGTTATTCACATTGAGGTCATAATTCAAAATTAATTTATCATTTCCTACGTCAAAAGTCATTGCTGCTTTTGCAAAATAACCTCTTTGGATCTGCGATGTATTAATAGTTGAAACCTCATCAATAATGGAATTCCTTAAACCTTCCCGGTAATTTTGCCCTACATTTAATTGCCACCCGAAATATTTATTTTTCGCATTGAGGAGCAAAGAATTATTGGTCCTGTTCCGAAATTTATCATAATCCGTAAAAGAATACCGCGCAGAATAGGTTGCAGACAAATAATTTTTCGCGTTTTTATTGGTAATGATATTGATAATTGCACCGCCAGAAGTTGCAGGAAATTCTGCGCCAGGTTGCGTAATAATTTCTACCCTTTCCACGGAATTTGCAGGCATTCCTTCTAAATAACTTTGCAGTTGGGTTCCGTTGATATTCAAGGGTCTTCCGTCCATATACACATCTAAAATTTTCCCTTGATACATCATTCCGGCAACATCCGAAACAATAAGTCCGGGCAATTTTTTCACCCCTTCCATCAAGGAACCTGAATTCAAACTCGGCTGTTCTGAAAAGTCAAAAATGGTACGATCCGCTTTTTGTTCTACGGCTTTTTTCACTTTCGTGATGGTGACTCCTTCTATGCCTTTTTCTGCGGGTTCGGCTTTTGGAATCTCTTGTGTAAAATATAATTGCGAAAATACTAAGGCAATCACGGCTGCGGAAATTTTTCTGTTCATAAGATAATTGTTAACAATAAGACAACTTAAAGGAAGATTTGTTACATTAATAATTAAAAAAATCCCTTTGTTAAATTTCTTGGATTGCCTCTTTTCCCTCAGTTAAACCGCCACTTCAACTTGGATTTGTGCAACACAGAAAAATTTGTTAGAATTACACAAAAAAACCGCCCAATTTCTGGGGCGGTTTGTATTTTACTATTTATCGGTTAAGCATTTCTAATTGCTTCGGCGGCGATCAAGTTGAGGGCAGAACCTGCTTTGAACCAATCAATTTGCTGTGCATTATAAGTGTGATTAGTTAAAATCACATCTTTCGTTCCATCTGAATGAACCAATTCTAAGGTCAGTTGTTTTCCGGGTGCAAAGAGTTCTAAATCTAAGAAATTAACCGTGTCATCTTCCTGGAATTTATCGTAATCACTTTCATTCGCGAAGGTAAGACCCAACATTCCTTGTTTTTTCAAGTTGGTTTCGTGGATCCGGGCAAAAGATTTCACCAAAACTGCTTTTACGCCAAGATGTCTTGGCTCCATTGCAGCGTGCTCTCTGGAAGAACCTTCCCCATAATTTTGATCACCTACTACAATTGTTGCGATTCCCGCTGCTTTGTAAGCTCTCGCCACATCTGGAACTGCTCCATATTCTCCAGTAAGGGAATTTTTCACTTTATTGGTTTCCATATTGTAAGCGTTAATGGCGCCAATCAACATATTATTAGAGATATTATCGAGGTGACCACGGTATTTCAACCAAGGTCCTGCCATAGAAATATGGTCTGTTGTACATTTTCCAAAAGCTTTAATTAAGACTTTCGCATTGCTAATATTTCCGCCATTCCATCTTTCGAAAGGTTGCAAAAGCTGAAGCCGGTCAGAATTTGGATTTACCACGATCTGTACTAAAGCACCATCATGAGACGGAGCTTGGTAACCGTTATCATCCACTGCAAAACCTTTTTCCGGCAATTCCATTCCTTTCGGTTCATCGAGCATCACCTGTTCTCCAGAAGAATTTGTCAACGTATCTGTAATTGGATTAAAATCTAAACGACCAGAAATCGCCACTGCTGCCACCATTTCTGGAGAAGCTACAAATGCGTGGGTATTTGGATTTCCATCTGCTCTTTTCGCAAAATTTCTGTTGAAAGAGTGAATGATGGAGTTTTTTTCTCCCTTATCTGCTCCTTCTCTATCCCATTGTCCGATGCAAGGTCCACATGCATTGGTAAATATTCTGGCCGATTGAAATTTTCGGAAAGAATCTAAGAAGCCGTCTCTTTCTGCGGTAAATTTCACCTGCTCTGAACCGGGATTTATTCCTAAAATTGCTTTTGGCTGAACTCCTTTTGCTAGAGCGTCTTCTACAATAGATGCTGCTCTGGATAGATCTTCGTAGGAAGAATTGGTACAGGAACCAATCAAGGCCCACTCTACTTCAATCGGCCATCCGTTTGCAATAGCCTTATCGTGAAATTCTGCAACTGGGGTTGCTAAATCTGGCGTAAAAGGACCGTTTAAATGTGGCGTTAATTCATCCAAATTAATTTCAATAACCTGATCGAAATATAATTCTGGATTTGCATACACTTCATCATCACCGGTTAAATGTTCTGCAATTTCGTCTGCTGCATCTACAATGTCCTGTCTTCCGGTTGCAGTTAAATATCTTCGCATAGAATCATCATACCCAAAAGTGGAAGTGGTAGCACCGATTTCCGCACCCATGTTGCAGATGGTTCCTTTTCCGGTTGCAGAAAGTGATTTCGCACCTTCTCCAAAATATTCTACGATACATCCAGTTCCACCTTTCACCGTAAGAATCCCGGCAACTTTTAAGATAACATCTTTTGCTGCAGTCCAACCGCTTAATTTACCAGTCAGTTTAATTCCTATTAATTTTGGCATTTTTAATTCCCATGCCATTCCTGCCATTACATCTACTGCATCTGCGCCACCAACTCCAATTGCAACCATTCCTAAACCACCTGCGTTTACAGTGTGGGAATCTGTTCCAATCATCATTCCGCCTGGAAATGCATAATTTTCTAAAACCACCTGGTGAATAATTCCAGCACCTGGTTTCCAGAAACCAATGCCATATTTATCGCATACAGAACTCAAAAAATTAAATACTTCTGAATTTTTATTGATTCCTTCCTGTAAATCCGTTTCTGCACCAACTCTCGCTTGGATCAGGTGATCTGCATGTGCTGTCGAAGGGACTGCAACTTTCGTTTTTCCTGCCTGCATAAACTGCAAAAGTGCCATTTGTGCAGTTGCATCCTGCATTGCTACACGATCTGGCGCGAAATCCACATAAGAATTTCCGCGTTCATAAGATTGTGTTGCATTGCCTTCCCAAAGGTGCGTGTAAAGAATTTTTTCTGATAAAGTAAGAGGTTTTCCTACTGCTTCACGTGCTTTTGCAACTCTTTCAGGATAACGTGCATACACTTGTTTGATCATGTCTAGGTCGAAAGTCATATCTGTATATTTTAGTTGAAAATTAATTAAAGTCAAAATTACGAATTTTTTAAGTGTAAAGAGGTTTTACGGTTTAAGATTTACAATAAATGTAATCGGAGTTTTCTATTTTTTTACTACTTTTAAAAAAAATTATTTATGGAATTACATCAAGCGACCAATTCTAATCCCTCTACTAATGCCATTCCGCCAAAAACCTGGTTGGTTGAATCTATTTTGGTCACCATATTCTGCTGCCAAATATTAGGAATAATTAGTATTATTTATGCAGCAGGTGTAGAGTCAAAATTTTACCGCGGCGATTTAGCCGGGGCAGAATCTTCTTCCAGAACCGCTAAAACACTCGTTATTGTCAGTGTTGCGACGGGGATTTTTAGTATCGTAGCAATTGCAATACTTTTTTCAATGGGTATTTTCGCAAGTGTTCTTAATGAGTATTAATGGTGGTTAAAAAGAATTATCTATTTTTAATTTCACTCTTTGCATTAAGTGGTGGATTGCTCTTTTATTTTCTGTTCAATCCAGAATCCAATTCATTTCTCCTAAAATGTCCTTTTAAAATTTTTACAGGATTTGATTGTCCTGGTTGCGGCAGTCAGAGAGCTTTACACTCACTCTTGCATGGTGAATTTCAAAACGCATTTTCCTACAATCCGCTTTTTATAATAGCGATTCCCTACGTTTTTGCAGGTGTTTTATTTGAATGGTTTGGGTTAAAATATACCTATCCAAAAGTGAGAAAAATTTTGTTTGGCACGAATGCAATTTATGCCATTACAGTATTGATTATCTTCTATTTTATCGGCAGAAATCTTTAAAAATAATCTTTGGCAGCACATTTGCAAAATCGGAAAAGATGAAGAATATTCTATGTTTCTTATTGCTATTTATTTCCCTCTTTTATTGGAGTCAGAAAAGGACTTCTACCCCGAAAAATAATACTGCTCAAAAAAAAGCAGTTCCTAAAATCCATGCCGATCTGCAAAAAATTAATGATTCGATTCCCGCCTTAATTCCTCAGAAAAAAGAAGGAAAATATGGTTTCATCAATCAAAAAGGAAAAGTCATCATCAAACATGAATACAGCAATGTTGGTTTTTTTACGGATGATTGCAATCTATTAAATTCTCCCTCAGAAAAAGCGAAAAGATATGGAAGCAAGAAATACGCTTCTGTGCGTTTAAACGGAGTTGATTTTAGAATTAACCAAACCGGAAAACGCGTTTACTTATTTAAAGATGCTGATTTAGGGGTTTGTGCGCCGCAGTTTAAAGCGCAACTTTTTCATGGATACATTTTGAATCATGTTTATGGCATTATTGAAGATTCCAAATTTGAAAATCCGGGCGATTACAGGCAATTTACCATTTATCCACAATATGATTATTTGCATATTATGGAAGGAGACGATTTGAAAAACCCCATGATTATCGCTTCAAAAAAAAGTAAATTTGGAGTCATCGATATCCATCAAAATAGTATCATCCCTTTCGAATATGTTGATATCAAAAGAAATTTCAGCTGGAAACTGGGGCGGCTTTTTGAAGTAACAAAAGACGGCATCAATTATTTTTACATTGATTCACAAAATAATGCGTATTAATGATATATTTTGTAGTTTCGCTTACTGAAATTAAAGGGGTGCTGTAAAAAGCTGAGATTATACCCAATGAACCTGGAACAGGTAATGCTGTTTAGGGAATTTTCATAATGTATCAATAAATCAACTTAACAGTGTAGCAATTCTAATTGCTAAATTTTTTAATTGTTACATTAGTAATCACCCCTTTTATTCAATTAATCATTAAAAAAAGTTAAAAGAATGAAAGGATTTATTATTTTAGGACTTATCGGAAGTCCTTTTCTAGCTGCGCAAGATCAAACGCAAGACACCCTAAAAACGCAAACCATTGAGCGTGTCAATTTTACAAAAAGATTGCCTTTTTCTAAGGAAATCATTAACGTCGAAAAAGATTTAGGCTCCAAAAATCTTGGGCAGGATTTACCGATTCTGCTGAAAAATCAAACCTCAGTTGTCTCTACTTCCGATGCCGGAAATGGTATTGGTTATACGGGATTTAGAATTCGGGGTGTTGGTGGAAATGGAATAAACGTCATGATGAACGGTGTACCTTATAATGACTCGGAATCACAGGGAACTTTTTTCGTTAATGTTCCCGACTTGACCAGTTCTGCCTCGCAAATCTTAATTCAGCGCGGTGTAGGAACTTCTACCAATGGCGTTTCGGCGTTCGGTGCAAGTGTAAATATTATATCGAAAAATCCTGATGAAAAATTTTATGTGAAGTCGGACAACAGTTATGGCTCCTTTAATACGTATAAATATTCTGCAGAACTTGGCTCCGGAAAATTTTGGAACAACCGACTCAGCGTGATGGGGCGTTACACAAAAATCCATTCTGACGGCTATATTGACCGCGCTTTTTCTGCTTTGAACTCTTATAATGTAACCGCTCTTTTTGAAGAAAATAAGACCAAAATTCGTTTTATGGCTTTTGGTGGAAAAGAAAAAACCTATCAAGCCTGGAATGCTATTGATAAAGCCACCTGGGAAACCAATCCAAAATTTAATTATTCCGGGGCGATTTACGATGGCAGTTTTGAAAATATTATTGGATTCTATGACAATGAAACCGATAACTACAAACAAAATCACTATCAATTTCTGTGGCAGCAAAATTTCAACTCGCGCTGGAATTTAGAAACCACGCTGCATTACACGAAAGGAAAAGGATTCTACGAAAATTACAAACAGGATGCGAAATTTTCTAAGTATAATTTACCCAATATCATTTCTGGAACTCAAATCATCAAACGGACGGATTTTATCCGGAAAAAATGGTTAGATAATGATTTTTATGGCGCAGTTTCTACGCTTTATGGGAATTTCAAAAATCTAGATGTTAATTTTGGGATTGTAGGCAATCAATATGAAGGAAAGCATTTCGGCAATGTTTCTGGCGTTTTTTATCCAGAAATCAGGGAACATGAATATTACCGAAATGACGCAACAAAGACTGAGTTTGCCTCATTTGCAAAATTTATTTTGACCAAAAATAGGTTTGAATTCTTCGGAGATCTGCAATTAAGGACAATTAATTACGACACGAAAATTATTTTGCAGGGCGATGGAGAAGGCGCTGAACTGAATAAAGACTGGTTGTTTTTTAATCCGAAAGCTGGAATTAATTATAAAATTCCGGCAGGAAAAATCTTCATTTCGGGGGCAATTGCACAGCGGGAACCCAACCGAGATGATCTTTTTGCCAACCCAGAAACGGAAGCGGAAAAGTTATACGATTTCGAAGCAGGACTGGAAAAAACTTTTGGACCCTTTTCTCTTACGACGAATTTATACTATATGAATTATATAAATCAGCTCGTTTTAAATGGACAGATCAATGATATTGGGGAATTTATTCGCGTAAATTCCGATAGTTACAGAATGGGAATTGAAGTTGGTGCACTCGCAAAGCTCTCTGAAAAATGGAATATTTCTGGGAATTTTACTTTAAGTGAAAACAAAAACCGCGACTTCCAAAATGAAACGCCGACTGGAACAGAAAATCTGGGCAAAAAAGAAATTGCGTTTTCTCCAAAATCCATTGTAAATCTCCTTATTAATTACACGCCAAATAAAAACTTTAGTTTTGGTTTGCAGAATCAGTTTGTAGGAAGTCAATATTTAGACAATACGCAGAATGAAAATTTGCTTTTATCAGATTACTTTCTAACAGATTTCACTGCAAGATATAGCCTCCAATTAAAGCGAACTGAAATTGATTTCAAATTATTAATCAATAATCTTTTAGACAAAAAATATGTAAACAATGGTTTTGTTGCAGGAACAGTTCCCTATTATTTTGCGCAAGCCGGAACCAATTTTATGTTTGGGGTAAGTGTAAAGTTTTTCTAATAAAAATCTGCTTTTTAGGTGGTACACATTTTTTTTAAGAATGATTATTTGTATTAAAAAATAAAGTATTTTTGTTCCTAAATTAAACAAATTTTATTATGAAAAAATTCTATTCTTTAGTTGTAGCATTATTTTTAACTGCTACTGCAAGTGCACAAGTAACAACGCAAATTACCTCTCCAGGGGTTATTAAAATTACTTACGGAGCAACCGGAGATTATTCTTTCTTCGATCCTTTGTCTGCACCAACTTTTTACGTGCATACTTTCATAAATGCAGCCGATAACTCAACTGGAAACGTGTTTGACGATGCTTGGAGTAATTCTAATGTAACAATGAACTGGGATGCAATGGCAAATGCTTACATCGGTACCATAAATCTTATCACAAAAACATTTACCAATAGCAACACAAAGGTTCCTGCAGGAAGTATTGTGAATAAAGTTGGAATGGTTTTTAAAGATTTGATGAGTGGCGCAAACAGACAGTCTGCAGATACTTATACAACAGGACCAACTACATTGCCTCTTTTAGCAGTTTCTAACACTGCAACAAAAGCGAAATCTTCTGTTATTAATGGTCAGCTTCGTACTGCTTTCAAAGGAAACTTAGCGATTGAAGTTTATGAAATGAGCGGAAAATTGATTAAATCTTTCAGTGCAGTTGCAACAGGAAATGCAATTGACTTAAACGTTTCAAAAACAGGAACTTACCTCGTGAAAATTACAAACGGTGCTTCTCAGGAAGTAGTGAAATTTGCAAAATAATTTCTCTCCATCATATTACTGAAGACTGCTTTTTCGGCAGTCTTTTTTATTTTGATTAAATCGCTAAAAAACATAAATTTGTGGCCTTATGAATTTCCACGCTCATCTTCTCGAATTTTTAAAGGTCAATGGCCAAGTTTCCTTGCCAAATTTTGGAACTTTTTATCTGAAAAATATTGCTGCGATAGTTGATCAAAAGGAACAAAGCATTTCTCCACCTGGAAAAGAAATTACATTTAGTGACGCAGCAGAGAACGAATCAGATCATTTTGCGAAGTTCCTCAGTTCTCAGAAAAAAGTTTCTTTGCAGGAAGCACAAGCAGAAATCATCCGACAAATCTCTTTTTGGAATTCCACTTTAGAAAAAGAAAAGGAAATAGTTCTTGAGAATTTAGGGACATTTTTTCTCACAGATCAGACTTTACATTTTAAAGGCAACCAAACCGAAAATCTTTCGCCGGATTCTTATGGTTTAGAAGAAATCGATCTGACTCAAATCAAAAAGACGGGAAGATCTTCTGCTCCAGAAAATGATAAAAATTCCTACCGTTTCAGTCCTTCAAATTGGTGGGTCCTATTATTACTTGCCGGAATTGCTGCCCTCACTTATTTTGGAATTACACAGCCCGAAGCAATATTTGGAAAAAGATCTTTTCAAAATCTTATGGAGGAGAAAGCTGTTCCTCAAAAAACAAATACATCCGCGATAGAGAAATCATTGCTCGCACTGCAGGATTCTGCAAGATTAAAAACTGCAAAACTTGATTCTTTAAAAACCGACTCTTTAAAAACTGATTCAATAAAAGCGGCCGTAATTCCTGTAAAGAGCGCACCGAAAACTTACAAAAATTACTCAAAGTCAAAATGAAAAAATCCAAGAAAGCGGCAGAATCGCTAACAATAATGACCAATATTGTTTTACCCAATGAAACAAATTCTTTGCGAAATCTTTTCGGTGGCGAACTTTTGGCGAAAATGGATCGATGCGCTTCTATTTCTGCAGCCAGACATTGCGAAAGACGGGTTGTAACCGCTTCTGTAAATCACGTTTCTTTTAATAAGCCAATTCCAGAAGGTGGAATTGTGGTTTTAGAATCCAAAGTTTCCCGTGCATTTTCTACCTCGATGGAGATTTATGTGGATGTTTGGTTAGATGATCCGATCAATCAAAAAAGAATTCACACGAACGAAGGAATTTACACTTTTGTGGCGGTGGATGAATTTAACCGACCAATCCCAATTCCGAACATGGAACCAGAAACGGAGGAAGAAATTTCCCGATTTGAAGCAGCCCTCCGAAGAAAAGAATTATCGCTCATCCTTTCCGGACGTATGAAAGCCGCAGATTCTGTAGAATTAAAAAAACTATTTGGGAGTTAGTTTAAAACACGAATTACACAAATAAATACGCACAAATTAACTCAAAGGCTATGCAAATCAAATTGGTGTCATTTGTGAAAAAATTGGTTTTATTTGTGTTAACAAAATTCATACCCCATGAAAATTCTGCAACTCGATAAAAATCATCCCCTTATCACTGACCAACTTTCTGCTAAAGGTTTTCACTTAGAAGAAGATTTCACCTCGACTTATGAAGAAGTTTTACAAAAAATTTCTAAGTTTGATGGCATCATTATTCGCAGCAGAATTCCAATGGATAAAAATTTCCTGCAGCACGCAAAAAACCTAAAATTTATTGCAAGAGTTGGCGCCGGAATGGAAAACATCGATGGCGAAACCGCTGAAAATTTGGGAATAAAACTTATCAGTTCTCCAGAAGGAAACCGGGATGCTGTAGCAGAACACGTGGTTGGAATGTTGCTGATTTTAATGCATCGCCTATTCATAGCTGCGCAAGAAGTTAGAAACGGAATCTGGAAACGCGAAGAAAATCGTGGAGACGAATTATTAGGAAAAACTTTCGGCATTATTGGCTATGGAAACATGGGTAAAGCCGTGGCAAAAAGACTTTCGGGATTTGGCGTGAAGGTTATTTTTCACGATATCAAACCTAATTTATCAGACGAATTTGGAACGCAGGTTTCTCTTAATACCTTAAAAAAAGAGGCAGATATTTTAAGTCTGCATCTTCCAATTACCCCAGAAACACGCCATCTGATCGATGAACAATTTATTTCTGAGATGGAAAAAGATTTTTACTTCATCAATACTGCACGTGGAAAAAACGTAAATACAGCCGATCTGGTTTGTGCGCTTAAAAATGGAAAAGTAAAAGGCGCCTGTTTAGATGTTTTGGAATATGAAAAATCTTCTTTCGAAAATCTGGAAGTCAACAACCAGGATTTAAATGAACTCCTGAACTCAGAAAAAGTAATCGTGACGCCTCATATTGCAGGTTGGACTACACAAAGCAAAGAAAAATTGGCTCAAGTTGTTGTAGACAAAATAGTGGCTTCTTTCCCGCAATCTTAACAAATCTTTATGATTGCAATCCTCTATTTTTTTTCTAAAATCCCTTATATTGCGGGGATTTTTAGTACAAAAACTGTAGTATGAATTTTTCGAAATATTGTTATTTTTTTCTCATTTTCGGCTTCACTTTACTTTCTTGCAAGAAGGAAAAGGAAAGTTCCAGCGAAAACACAACCACCCTTCCTAACTTTGGAAATATTGATCTAAACGATATTTTTCACCGGAAAGACAACAAACTGGAAAACAAAGATTCCATTGTTTCTGTAATCGACAATTATTATAAAAATGTTTGGGAAAAAGGCGATTTGTGGGGCGGATTTTTGGTGGCAAAAGGCGATAAAATCTTATACGAAAACTACAATGGTTTTGCGCAAGATGGGCACCAGGTTCCTATTAACGATACGGTTGCACTGCATGTGGCTTCTGTTTCTAAATCACTTACCGCCATGGCAACTTTGAAATTAGTGGAAGCAGGAAAACTGAATTTGGAAGATCCTGTAACCAAATATTTTCCCGGATTTCCTTATCCGAAAGTAACCTTATTTACATTACTTTCCCAAAGAAGTGGCTTACCGAAATATGAATATTTTATCGAAAAAATTCAACCAGAACCTGCGGAACTTTCCCAGAAATTTCTATCTAACCAGGATATTTTAAACTTACTCATTCGCTACAAACCGGAGCTTTCCCGGGAAACAGACACGGGTTTTATGTATTGCAACACCAATTATGCATTGCTCGCTTTGCTTATAGAAAAAGTGACCAAAACTCCCTTTCCGAAAGCGATGAACGAAATGGTGTTCCAGCCATTAAAAATGAAAAACACATACATTTTTCAAGAGAAAGATACTGCAACTGCGGCGAAATCTTTTTTTCAAAGAGGTCCAAAACTCTATCCTTATGATCGTCTAGATTTAATTTTTGGCGACAAAAATGTCTATACAACGCCCAAAGATCTGCTGAATTTTTCTAAAGCCTTATTTGCAAAAAACTTCCTTCGGGCAGATTTACACCAAATGATTTTTGAACCTTACTCTAATGAAAGACCCGGAATCAATAATTACGGACTGGGTTTTAGAATGAAAATTTTTAATAAGGATGAAAAACTGACCTATCATAACGGATGGTGGCACGGAACGAATTCCGTTTTTGCGCATCTTTTGAAATCAAATGTTACCATCATTGCGATTGGTAATAAATATTCGCAACGCGTTTATTCTGCATTGGCACTTTCTGGATTGTTTGAAAATTTTCCTTACGAAACCGAAAAATTCAATAAAGAAATGAATGAGACGGACCGTTCAAAAATTTCCACCGGAAAAGATTCACTGAAAGAAAGCAATGATGTTTACAGTGAATAATTTTAGTAATTTTACCTAAATATTTTTAATGAAGAAGCTTCTGCTGCTTTTCTTTTTTACCACCCTTCTTCTTTCCTGCGCAAGAGTGGGTTCTCCTGTAGGTGGTGCAAAAGATACCATTCCACCAAATTTTATTGGGAGCAATATTGATAGTTCCCGTATTAATGTTCCGCGCAACATCGGGGAATTGCGTATTGATTTTGATGAGTACATTAACCTGAAAGAAATCAATAAGCAACTCATTATTTCGCCACCTTTAAAAAAGATGACCAAAATTCTTCCTTCCGGAATTTCTAATAAATTCTTGCTCATCAAATGGGAAGACACTTTGCAGGCAAATACGACATACAATTTCAACTTTGGAAATGCAATTGTAGATAATAATGAAGGAAATGCTTTGCAATACTACAATTTTGCCTTTTCTACGGGCGAAAAGATAGATGATCTATACATTAGTGGTGTGTTGAAAAATCTACTGTCTGGTACAGAAAAAAAATCAGAAGAATCCAGTTTGGTGGTCGGTCTTTATCAGGAAAAAGATTCTATGGATTATCGCCAAAAGCCTTATTATATTACAAAAGCTGATCCTGATGGTTATTTTGAACTGAATTATTTATCTCCGGGAGATTACCGGATTTTAGCTTTTGAAGACAGCAATTCCAATTCTGTTTATGATGCTGGAAAAGAGAAAGTAGCTTTTCAGAAAGAAAAAATCAGTTTGGATAAGAGCATTTCGGGCTTGAATTTAAATCTATATCCTTCCAAAAAGCCAATGAAATATTTGGAAATGGTGGAAGTTCCGGGCGGAATTTTAATGAATTTTGAAGGCAACCCCGATTCTGTAAAAGTAATTTCCCTGAACGAAAAAATTCTGGATTATAAAGTGACTCAATCACCAAAATCAGATTCCGTTTATGTTTGGTTTGATGCCAAAAAACAAAATGTAGGAATTACAGGAAGTGATAATTTGAAATTTAGTTACGATACGAAGATCAAACAGGACACCGTTTCCGTTTTTTATCGCTACAATACTAAAAATGAAATGTCGATTTCTAATGCGAGAACAAATTTGTTAGCTCCAAATCAGAATTTTGAAATTTCCTCTAATTATTTCATTGATAAAATTCAACCGGAAAAATGGTCTTTGGTTTCAGACAGCATTAAACAGGAATTTTCCGCAAAAATTGACGAAGATAATCCCTTTAATATTATCGTGACAAGTGATTTTAATGCAGGAAAAAAATATTCACTTACCGTACCAAAAGAAAGTGTTTCCTCTTTTTACGAATCTATTACTAAATCCTATCGATTTGATTTTGAAGGAGATAAAACAGAAAATTACGGAACATTAAGTGTGACTTTAGAAAATGCGCCGTCCAAAATATTTTGGCTCCAAGTTATTAATGAAAATAATATGGTGGTTTATTCTCGCTATACCAAAGATCAAGTGATTAATTTCTCTTCTCTCAAACCTGGAAAATACCGCCTCAGAATTTTAGTGGATGAAAATGAAAATGGAGTTTGGGAGGGTGCCGATTTCGAAAATGGAATTGCTGCAGAAGAAGTTTATCTTCTTGATAAATCTTTGGAAGTAAGACCATTATGGGAAATCCGGGAAACATGGAATCTTAAAGTTGAGTCCAAAAAAGCGGACTCTGAAATAACGAATATTGTCCCTCAGAAAAATTCTGAAACGGTAGAAATAACTCCTTCATCACCAAAAAAACAGTGAAAACTTTTTTAAATATCATTTACTGGTTTCTCATCGTCATTGCATTGATCCAATTTATCCCAGTAAACCGCATAAACAAACCCGTAGACAAAAAAGTAGATTTCGTACACGTTTTTCAGACGCCAAGAAATGTAGAGCAAATTCTAAGAAAAGCTTGCTACGATTGCCACAGCAATGAAACGGTCTATCCGAAATACGCATATGTTGCTCCAATTTCCTGGACTATCAAAAACCACATCAGCGAAGGGAGAGAATATCTGAACTTCTCTGAATGGGGCACTTTCAATAAAGATCTAAAGAAAGGGATGCTGGAAAATTCTGCGCGAACCGTAAAAGATTATTCCATGCCGAATGGTGGATATATTGCCCAACATCCGGAAGCTAATTTAACCAAAGCAGAACGGGTTTTGCTCGTTAATTATTTTGAAGAAATTTTGAAATCGGGTAACTACTAAAATTTCAGTTTTATCCGTAAAAAGGCTATTTGATTCAAAAAAATCAAAGAAAATTGCCTGGAATTAAATGGATTTTATTGCTCCCGCGTAAGTCTTGGTCTCCCAAAAATAGATAAAATCACACCCGCAAAAAGACCAATAGTTTTGATCATTGCAAATTGAGAATCTACAGGCAAGAATGCACCGATGATGCACAATCCTGCGGCTGCATACATTGGATAAAGGAAATTTTTATTGGATAAAGTAGGCGCCTGAAAAAAGAAACTTAATCCAATCAAGAGATAAAATAATCGGTTGTAGAGAAAATCATTGACTTCTGGCGAAAAGAATTTAAAAAATCCTACTACTAAGCAAAGTAGCGCGGCAATTGATAAAACTCCCTGTATTGTTGAGGTGTTGGTGTTCATTAGTAACTTTCTTCTTGGTTTGGAAATTCAGTGGATTTTACATCCTTTACATATTGAGAAACTGCACCGGTAATTTCGGTGTATAAATCGAGATATCGTCTTAAAAATTTTGGAGAAAAACCTTGGTTCATTCCCACCATATCATGATAAACCAAAACTTGGCCATCACAATCAGGTCCGGCTCCAATTCCGATGGTAGGTATTGAAATATGATCAGAAACCTGTTTGGCTAATTTTGCCGGGATTTTTTCTAAAACAACGGCAAAACAACCCAATTCTTCTAAAAGTTTGGCATCTGCTAATAATTTTTTTGCTTCATCTTCTTCTTTTGCGCGAACTTTGTACGTTCCGAATTGATAAATAGACTGCGGTGTTAATCCTAAATGCCCCATTACCGGAATTCCAGCATTCACAATTTTTTTAATGGAATCTTCTACTTCACTTCCACCTTCTAATTTGATGGCATGAGCTTGAGATTCCTTCATAATTCTCACAGACGATTCCAAAGCTTTTGCTGGATTGGATTGATAGCTTCCGAAAGGCAGATCTACCACAACCAAAGCTCTCTCTACACCACGAACCACACATTGAGCGTGATATATCATGTGATCCAAAGTGATGGGCAAAGTAGTTTCAAATCCTGCCATAACATTGGAGGCAGAATCTCCCACTAAAATAGCATCAACTCCACCTGCATCTACCATTTTCGCAGTGGTATAATCATAAGCAGTAAGCATGGTTATTTTTTCTTTGTCGAATTTCATTTTTCGCAAAGTTTCTGTGGTTATTTTTTTTATTTCTGAATGTACAGACATAGTTTCTTGGGTAATTGGATAATGAGTGATGAAGTATTTAAGTATTTGAGTATTTGGACTAACAAATTAGCAGGTCATCAAATTACCACGTGTCCTAATTTAATGAGCTTATCGCGATTCAGGATTTTTATGTTTCTTCCTTCCACTTCGATGAGTTCATCTTGTTTAAATTCCGAAATAAGACGGATTGCACTTTCTGTAGCGGTTCCAATGATGTTGGCAATTTCTTCTCTGGTCAAAGAAATTTTGATGAAACCTTCTGGATCGGTTCCTAATTTTTGCTCCAAAAGGAGTAAAATTTCAGCCAATCTTTCTCGCACGGTTTTTTGTGCCAAAAAGGTTACGGTGTTTGAAGATTCTCCCAATTCAAAGGCAATTTTCTG
>Ga0136636_10000077_pt1 | contig 35465 bp, 38 predicted proteins | sample AntDrymUQ8522106_2_FD_104653 | JGI IMG/M metagenome (GOLD analysis project Ga0136636, IMG submission 104653) | Polar desert sand microbial communities from Dry Valleys, Antarctica - metaG UQ852 (21.06) | ecosystem: Environmental > Terrestrial > Soil > Desert | place: Antarctica: Dry Valley... | reverse complement strand
GTTTTGTTGGGTTTCACTCCGTTCAACCCAACCTACAAATTTTCTAAAACAGATAAATAAATAGGTTATGATGTGCGATCGCATCCACCAATGGGAATCATATACTTAGCAACTATTGCTACTTCACCATTAGAACTCCCAAGGTAAATATATAATGGCCTATCAAAATATTGCAGCCACCCTTTCGCCACAAGATATCCAAGAAATTAAAGCTGCGTTACAGACAGTTCAAAAAAAGATGCCCTTTCTGATTACTCTCAGCACTGAAGAACGGCGGAAGTTGCTAAAAATGGGCGATAAAAGCCTAGCTTTTGTAAACAATAGCGTCACTGCTGCTCAGTCTAACCGCGAAATTCTTCCAGCCACTTTTGACGTTGAAGAACTTGTCCGAGATTATCAATTAGCCACTGCGCTTACCGAACTTTTAATCTCAGTGCAGCAACTCGCCGAACAAGTCGATGATACCCTAATGGCAGTCGGTAGTGAAGCTATGAGTAGCAGTTTGACAGTTTATGACTACGTAAAGACAGCATCGAAAAAGACTCCAGGCTTAAAAACTGTCGCTGAACAGTTGGGCGAACGTTTTAAAGCTATCAAAGGTAGACCGACAAAAGCTGCATCTGGTTCTTAATAAATTAATACTCATTAAAGAGTCTTTGATACTCATTAATGAGTCTTTGATATTCATTAAAGACTCTTTGATACTCATTAAAGAGTCTTTGAACTCCATTAAAGAGTCTTTGATAGTCATTAATGAGCCTTTGATACTCATTAATGAGTCTTTGATACTCATTAAAGAGTCTTTGAACTCCATTAAAGAGTCTTTGATACTCATTAATGAGCCTTTGATACTCATTAATGAGTCTTTGAACTCCATTATTACCCCACCCTAACCCTCCCCTTGTGAAGGGGAGGGAACTGGATTTTCCGGTTTCCCCCCTTTATAAGGGGGGATTAAGGGGGGTAATAATTCGATCAAAAGCACAACAAACCACTTTTCAAACAACCTCTAATAGTGCTGACAAGGGCAAAGCCCTCTAGGCTATATTTGGTTTTGTTGATATCTAGCCAGTTGCAGAGCGGGAACTGAACTCTGTTGAGTGCTGTATCAATTATGTAGAGCTATTCTACAGCACTCATTTGACAACTGGCATAGCTGGGACACCAGAAGCGGAAAGTTTTACCTTATCCTCCGTACAACTTCTTTACTGTCCCGTTGTGTTGATATCTCCATTTAAACTGCAACTCGAAGTCATGATATGCCAAATTGCCAAAATAGCTGAGGGCGGTATCTCATCCCCGTATTCTTTTCGTGGAACAGCTAATCTTCGCCCAAGATTTCCCACCACACGCCACTCATCACTCCAATAGCCTCTTATCCCATCGTTGACTAATGCTGTGATACCTGAAGTTACAGAGGTGTCCCAGAAGGCTGTTGCACTCTAGTGTTAACAGTTTTTGCTTCTACAAAAGCTTCCCGGCCTGTAATTAATCTAGAGCGACGATTACGAGTGATATAATTCCACGCCCACTGAAATACTACTAGTAATTTAGTGTCAAACTCGATTAAGAAGTAGATGTGAACTAATAGCCAAAATGCCCAAGCAATGAAACCTGTGAGTTTGATTAAGCCTAAATCTACAACAGCTAAATTTTGTCCAATCATCGCCAAACTACCCACATCGTTGTAATTAAATTGTGGCAAAGTCTTACCTTGAAGCCGTCGTTGAATTAATTTACCTACATACTCTCCTTGTTGTTTAGCTACGGGTGCAACACCAGGTAAGACTTTACTATCTTGGTGGGAGAAGTTAGCTAAATCTCCAATTACGAAAATGTTGTCATAACCCTCGATAGACAAGTCAGGTTCTACAATTACCCGCCCAGAGAAATCGCACTCTACACCTGTACTTTCTGCTAAGACTTTCCCCATTGGGGAACCTTGAACACCTGCTGCCCACAATATAGTATTTGAGGCAATTTCTGTAAATTCATTGTCTTGCTTGAAAGTAACGATACCACCTTCAATATTTGTCACCCTAGTGTGAGTGTGGAGTTCCACACCCAACTTTTGCAAAGATACTGCTGCTGATGCCGATAACTCTGGCGCCATGTGTGGGAGGATGCGAGGGCCCCCTTGTAATAGTAAAATTCTCGTTTCTGAAGTGTCGATGCTGCGGAAATCTTCTTTAAGAGTTTTGTATGCCAATTCTGCGATCGCACCTGCTAATTCTACACCAGTCGGGCCACCCCCCACAATCACAAAATTCAAGAAAGCACGCCGTTTTTCTGGATTAGTTTCTTTTTCTGCTGCTTCAAATGCGCCAAATATCCGGCGACGCATTTCTATGGCATCTTCCACAGTTTTCAAGCCAGGAGCAACTTTTTCCCAGTTATCTTTACCGAAGTAGGAATGGTTAGCGCCTGTAGCAATAATTAATGTATCATAAGGTACTAATTCATCACCCAAAATAATTTGTTGTGCTTTTGGATCAATATTATTTACTTCTCCCAACAATACCTTTGTATTCTTGCTTTTACTAAATACAGATCGCAATGGTGCAGAAATATCAGAAGGTGATAGCGTACCTGTGGCAACTTGATATAAAAGCGGCTGAAATAGATGAAAGTTACGTTTATCAATGAGAGTAACATTTACATTCGCTGCATTCAAAGCCTTTGCTGCATACAATCCACCAAAACCACCACCAACGATAACAACCTGATGTGATGCATTCTTCTCCAGTGAGACTGCCATAATAAATATTTCCTTGTGTTAAGAAGCTGTAACTATTCTTAACAAAGATGTAACAGCATTATGATAGAGGTTGCTGTTTATTTAGAACAATTGAAAAAATAATAAAAGTATTCAAAGTTAGTTCTTATAGCGGTTCCCATTCAGATGCGGTACAACATTATATCGCCTGGTGTAGGGGCACGGCAGTGCCGTGCCCTTACGGGTGTACCTCACGCTTGTCGGGAAACGCTATATATCATGTCCGCTTGATTGCTTATTAGACCCGAAGAGCGGGGAGGGGTTGGGGGTGGGGTTCTTTTCTTATGGGTAACTTGGCAGACATGATATTACCCCTGAGTTCCGGGTTGTCTTCAGCAAAGATTTGGCACACTTCGCCATTTGATAGGTACTTTAGTCCATTCTATAACTTACTACTCAAGGAAAACCCTGTTGTTTTACTTGAATGATTCAGTAATCAAATCGGATTCCTATATTTGCAAAAGTAAAATGCTTTCCTTCAACACATTTATATAATAAGATATTCACTATGAGCGATAACTATATTTTGAAACGTATATATACATACAGACAGGAAATCATAAAAGAAAATAAAGAAATCTGTCTTTCGCCTAAGGAAATAATAGTATACTAATAGTAGTAGCATATACAGAAAATCCATTTGTAGCCTCATCAAAATCATATTTGAGTGCATCTGAGTACAGCTTAATATATTGCAAAATATCTTGATTAAATGTTAGCAAAGGCTTGCAGGTAAAGTTTCTTGTAGCAAGCATAGAAATTCTTAACCCCTGCCCCAAAAATACTAGTACCCCCATCGTTAAACACTAGCACCCGTACCCCAAGATAAATTTTAAGTTTATCTTGGGGTACGAGTTTCAGGGTTTGAGTACAACCTTAATCAATCCAATAAATCCAATCAGTATTGAGTTTTGTATCGAGTTGGAAGTCACCTGATATAAGCATAAAAATAGCAGATGGCTCTTTTACCAGATAGACATTACCGATGCAACAGTCTTTAGACAGTATTAGCGATTGCCAGACTACCAAAACGCAGGATTCTGCCCATACATCCATGCTGAAAAATTTTCTCTCTGGCGTTTTTCTTGAGCCATTACTGAGTGATTTTCGCATTATTTTTGAGCGCGATCCAGCAGCCCGTAATTGGCTAGAAGTGGTGTTTTGCTATCCAGGATTGCACGCACTCTGTTTGCATCGTCTTGCTCACTGGTTACATTGTCGAGGTGTGGGTTTCATCCCCCGCTTAATTTCTCATTTGGGGCGATTTTTGACGGGAATTGAAATTCACCCAGGTGCAGAGATTGGTCAGGGCGTGTTTATCGACCACGGAATGGGTGTTGTCATTGGCGAAACTGCGATCGTAGGCGACTATACACTGATTTATCAGGGCGTCACCCTTGGCGGAACTGGTAAAGAAACTGGTAAGCGTCATCCCACGGTGGGCAAAAATGCAGTCATCGGGGCGGGTGCAAAAGTTTTGGGTAATCTGCAAATTGGCGATCGCGTCCGTATTGGTGCAGGTTCGGTTGTCTTGCAGAATGTCCCTAGCGATCGCACAGTTGTGGGAGTTCCCGGTCGAATTATTTCTCGTAACGAAAGCGCCGGCTTTTCTCCTTTAGAACATGGAAAGCTACCCGATGTGGAAGCAACCGTGATTCGTTCTTTGCTCTCGCGCGTTGAGGAACTCGAAAAACAACTGCAAGCTTTAAAAGTCAAGAGTCATTAGTCATTGGTCATTAGTCATTTGCAAATGACAACGGACAAATGAGAAAAGACAACGTACAAAGGACAAAGGACAAATGACAAATCACGTTTTGCAGATTCCTTTGAGCGATCGCTGGCGAATCTACCATCGTTTGCAAGAGTTAAAAATTAAGAGTTCCTGTCCCCCCGATGGTTCTTTACGAGTGCAAGTGAACAATTTGCTCGAAGTAATTCTAATTCGCAGTACAGTTATGCAATTTCTTGCTTCTCGTCACGAATTATTAGAGTGGCTAGAGCGTTGCTGGCATTACAGTGATCAGTCATGAGTACAAATGGAAAGCTTTTCATATTCCACTCCCGTTCGGCTACGCTCACGGCAAGCCCACTCCCCTCTTTGTTCATACATGCACAAAGCTCGAATAGGTTTAGAAGTTGAAGCTACTGTGCGCTAGCAGAATTTGTTGCAGACTGAGGGAGATTAACCAAGTTTTAGATTTTATCCAGTCTACTAAATCTGAAATTTTCCTGACATCTAGCGACAATTACAAAGGTGAAATTAGCAAACAAGACTGGGAATTTCTAATTTTTAATTCTTTTCCAAATTAAGAAATTGAAAGTTCAATCGATTATGGCGACTCGTAACAGAGATATAAAACTCCTCAATTTTTTGCAAAATGAACTTGAACTTTCAAATGCGGATATTGCTGTAGCTCTGCGACACCGTGAATTAGAAAATGGCCCACTACCGATGCTCCTCTGGCAGTATGGTTTCGTTGACTTGGAGCAGCTAGGAAAGATTTTTGATTGGCTAGCAGAACACAGTTAGCTAATTTGTACGCTGTAGCTCTGAGTCCCATTACCTGCCTAAACTACATCTATTTTGAGAACCATAGTTTTAAAAGTAGTGGGAGCATCTTGCTCCCTGCCGATAGTAGCGGGCAAGATGCCCGCACTACTCCAGGTTTCAAAATAGACGAGGTTTAAATTACACAACACTGCTCTAGAAAATCTGAGGTTACTAAGATGATTACATCCTTAATTGCTGGATTATGTGTTTTACTTTGTTCCGGATTTGCTAATAGTTATATTAGTTCATTGCTAATCGAAGAAATTTCAACTGACATCGGTAAAAACGATTAGTAAATTATACATGGTTTTAGTTCCCTGCCATACAGATGTGATGCTGATAATCGGTCAATAATTAAGGATCATGTATCCTACATTATGAATTGTGATATTTTTAGCATTTACCATCGCTGGGGATTGTAGAGAGAAAGGATATTAAGAATACTTCCAAGAGAGGGATATTTGCAATGAATCAAATCATAATTAATGACACTACATTACGTGATGGCGAACAAGCAGCGGGTGTTGCTTTCACTCTAGAAGAAAAAGTAGCGATCGCTAAATTTCTCGATGCCATTGGTATTCCCGAATTAGAAGTCGGTATACCAGCAATGGGTGACGAAGAAACGCGGGCGATCGCAGCAATTTCTGACTTGGGTTTACAAGCAAAACTCCTGGGCTGGAACCGCGCTGTCATCTCAGATATTAAGGCTTCTATTGCTTGCGGTTTGAACCGGGTGCATATTGCCATTCCCGTCTCTGGTATCCAAATCGCCGCCAAATTCCACGGTCAATGGCGAGTAAGTTTACAAAAACTCAAAGACTGTATCAGCTTCGCGGTCGATCAAGGTCTTTGGGTAGCAGTCGGTGGAGAAGATTCTTCCAGGGCTGATGAAAACTTCCTTTTAGATGTAGCGCTTTATGCCCAAGAATGGGGTGCATCCCGGTTCCGCTTCTGCGACACCGTAGGAGTTCTCGACCCTTTCACCACCTACACCAAGGTCAAACGGCTGGTTTCAGCTTTGATGATTCCCCTAGAAATCCACACCCACAATGATTTTGGTCTGGCAACTGCCAACGCTCTTGCGGGTATCAAAGCCGGAGCCTTATCAGTGAATACCACAGTCAACGGATTAGGTGAAAGGGCGGGAAATGCAGCTTTAGAAGAAGTTGTCATGGCGATCAAACGCATCTACGGCGTTGATTTGGGCATCCACACACCCAGTTTGCTGGAACTGTCTCAACTAGTTGCAGCCGCATCAGGTGCTAGCGTACCACCTTGGAAGGCGATCGTTGGCGAAAATACCTTTGCTCACGAATCTGGCATCCATGCTCACGGAGTATTGCAAAACCCCATTACCTACGAACCATTTGCTCCCGAAGAGGTGGGTTGGGAACGGCGTTTAGTATTAGGTAAACATTCTGGACGGCATTTGGTTTCAAACTTGCTAGAGCAGCATGGAATTTTCTTGAACTCCCAAGAAACCCAGTCTGTTTTAGATGCAGTGCGCCATCAATCGGTACAGAAAAAACGCAGCCTGACGACAGAAGAACTATTGAATTTGGTCAGAGAACAGAGGTACTCTCATGCGCGATGAATTAGAACTAAACTTGCCCCCTGCTTTTGAAATTGGTGAAAAAGTCAGAGTTCGGAAACTGCTCAAGAACGATGGTACTTTTCCTGGTAAAGAAGTCGGGCAAGTTTTAGTGAATAAAGGAGATATCGGCTATATAGCGAGTATAGGCACATATTTGCAGACTTCCTATATTTATGCTGTGCATTTCTTAGAAACAGGGTTCGTCGTCGGCTGTATGAAAAAAGAACTAGAATCTGTTGAGGAATCTCATGAAAGTAATGCTACGCATGAATGATGCCGGTACTTTAGTAGTTTACGTTGCTAAAAAAGACCTTGAAGAAGAAGTAGTCAAACAAACCGATGGTAATGATGGCAAAATTCTCACCCTAGCAAATGGTTGGGAATTAGAATTTCGTGATTTGCCAGATGCAGCGAATTTACCGCAAACTGTAGAAGCTAAACGCCTCGCTTAAGCGGACTGGGGATTGGGGATTGGGGAATAGGAAATAAATATTTAAACCTCATCTATCTTGAGAACCGTAGTTTTTGCCCTCACCCTAAATCCCTCTCCCAAGTAGTGAGAGGGACTTCTTTCCGGCTCCCCTTCTCCCAAATTTGGGAGAAGGGGCTGGGGGATGAGGGTTTTTTCTTTTCATACTGAAAGAACTACAGTTTTCAAGGTGGACGCGGTTTAGCAATACTTTCCCAATTCGCAATTCCCAATTCCCAATTCGCAATTCCCAATCCCCAATCCCCAATAACTTTTTATCAATCATGGGTGACAAGTATTTGACGTTATCAGAATTGAACCTTGAGGGACAGTTGCTAGGTTTTGTTGGTGGTGAACCAGGAAAATATAAATACTTGCAATTGGCAGTTCCATCTGGAAATGTGGAAATTAAACTGCCTAAAGAGTTACGGCGTTCTCTAAGTTTATCCTTAGTTCCTGGACAGAAGATTCGCGTTTGTGGTCATAGTAAGTTAGACTCGCGCACAAGTAAAATAAAAATTAAAGCCTATCGGGTGACACCAATTGATGCGTGTCCAAATCAAGATTTACCACTCCAACCCAAAGCGAGGATTATGGTATGTCAAAAGGGCGGTTGCCTCAAACGTGGTGGTAAAGGATTATTATCGGAATTAGAAAAAACTTTGTGCGATCGCGGTTTGTTAGACAAAGTTACAATTGAACATACCAGTTGTCAAAAATGCTGTAGCAGCGCCCCCAACTGTGTTTTACAGATTGGTAAAAAGAAATACAAGAATATTCATCCAGATGCGATCGCATCTTTGCTAGAAAGTCACTTAACTCAATAGTACTAACCTTCTCTAGCTATTCTTAAAATAATACATGACTTTGTAGGGGTAAAAATTTTACCCTATTTTTCGTTGGTATACTATAGCACCCTTGTCAAACTGCGATCGGCTAAGTTATAACTGCTGCAACGCTAGTAATATCTAATACAAACAGAACTTATAAAAATTTTTTTAGCCTTGTTCCAGAAGGACTACAAGCCTAGTTATTGTGTATAACTTTTTTGGAATTACCTTAAATACTTAAAAATAAATGTCTTTGTTTACTAATTTACTCAACTTACATTCAGCAAGTAAACCGTGTGAAGATTTTTTTACTGAGATTGTTGCTTATTTTCTGTCCGTAAATAATGATATTTTACTTAGTTGGCTAAAACATCACTCAATCATTAGTGATGATAATTATTCCAGCATCAAGATTTCAACTCAACAAGAACACAAAGGACTTGAAAGCCATACAGAGGATAGCAGACTTGATATTGTGGTTGAACTGTCAAATGGTTTTAGCACAGATGTAATATTTATTGAATCAAAAATTGGCGCGAAGGATGGAAATAATTCTTTAAAAAAATATATTGAAATTTTGAGTAATTTACCAAATGTTAGACATCGAATTTTAATTTACATCACCCGTGATTATGACCCGAAAAAAGAAATTAAAACTCCAGCATTTAATCTAGAGCCAAAGGTAAGTTTTTATCAATTGAGGTGGCATCAATTTTATGCCCGCTTACAACAACATGCGACTGATATCTTAGCCCAAGAAATATTAATGTTCATGAGGAGGAATGGAATGTCTACCACTAATCAATTTTCATCGCTTGACTTATTGACAATGGTGAATTTTAACAAAACTCTCAATCTCATGGAATCAACCCTCAGTGAAGAAGTACAGCAAGAATTCAAGGTAGCTTTTGGAGGTGTTATCAGAGGTGCAGCAAGTAGGACTCAATGGAAATGGGACGAAAGATTTATTATCTACACCCACTTTTCTCCCTCCACATGGGACTTATGGTGTGGTCTTGGATACTTCGGTTTAAATCCAAGTAATTTAACTGATTATCCATATTTAGGTATATTTTTGCAGGTTTCTCATAGATTTGGACAACGCCCAAAAATTATTGAATCTATGCAAAAAATAATTAATGATAAACCCAATCTATGGACTCCTAGTAATTTAAAAGTTTTGCCAGCATGGTCAGGTATATTTTATCGAAAAAGCTTACAAGATTTTTTATCTGAAGAAAACCACGTATCTGCTATTCAATTATTTTTCCAAGAGTCAATAAGGGAATTAAAAACGGTTCAGGAACAATATTTTGATTTTCCCTGGAAGGGTGTAAGTACAGAAGAAGCTACAGAAGCTGATAAAGAAGACCTAGACACCTCACCATCTTCTATCGCATAACTTTAATCAGCTAGAGCTATATTAAGATAAAAATAACTCTGCATTCTCGTAGTTGTTATGAGCCTTACCACTGCTAAACGCTTTACTATAGCTGAATATCACCGTCTAGCTGAACTCGGCTTCTTTGAGGAGAATGACCGAGTTGAGCTAATTAAGGGTGAAATAATCCAGATGGCAGCAAAAGGTACACCGCACTCTGTTTGTGAAACACGCCTAGAGCGAGAATTATATAAGCTAGTAGGCGATCGCGCAACCTTGCGAGGACAACAACCAATTACTTTGTCTAACAACAGTGAACCTGAACCAGATAGAGTAATTGCAAAAAATAGAGATGATGACTATCTAGCAAATCATCCCAGCCCATCTGATATTTTACTCTTAATTGAGATTGCCGATTCATCCTTAAAATATGACCAAGAGAAAAAGCTACCTCTTTATGCAGAAGCGGGTATCTCTGATTATTGGATATTTAATTTAGTAGATAATTATTTGGAGTGCTATAGTGAACCTTATCAAACTTTGCAAGTTAAATTTGGTTATCGTCGCAAGTTGATTTATCTGCCAAATGAGTCAGTTAATCTGCCATGTTTCCTTGATTTATTTCTAGATTTATCTAAAGTATTTCCAGTTAATTTATAAAAGGCTATGTCTAAGACAAGCTACTGTGTGTCTATCGTCCACCTCAATTATAGAGTGTAGCTTCTATCTGCTGGAGACTTCCCAAGGATTAATAATAGAAATACCACACCCTTCAAAGTCAGAGAAATTGCGTGTTGCTATGGCTGCTGTATGGGTGTAACAAATAGCTGCAATCTGAGCATCAGCTTGGGAAATAGGAGTACCATTGTGTCGTCTTTGAGATGCAATATTAGCAAAAGCTACAGCAGCAGCTTGATCAAAAGGAAGAACACGCCGAGCGAAATCTTCTGAGAACATCAGTTGTGCTGCTTGACTAAGTTCTTCTCGCCGTTTTCCCGCAGGGAGTAAGGCGATACCATAGAGAATTTCTGCTTGAGTAATTGTTGTGGTAAACAGACTCATTAACGATTGTTGAGCAGCCCAACTACGAACTATTTCAGACTTTTTAGGCTTCATTAATTCTGACAAAACGTTTGTATCAAGAATAATCATTCTTCAAATGTTGATACGGTGCGAATAGGTTCTTTCTTGATTTCCGGTAATTCAAAGTCTCCCAAATTCGCAAAACGCTGCTCAAGCATAGTAGCTAAGTTTAAGGGATGTTCGTGATTTTCTGTTAAAGCTAGACGAAGAATTTCTCTAGCTTCTTCTTCAATGGAACGACCATGTTTTTCGGCTCGTTTTCTTAAACGAGATTTGATGTCATCATCAAGATTAGATATAGTAATATTGTTCAAAATCAATTGATTAGCATATTAATGTCAATCTTCATTATAGCGTGTATAAACGCTATAATCTGTTATAATTCCTCTTTTGCGCTGCTCCTGGTATCCTCTTAATGTGAACTCAGAGGACGTTTATTCATAAGCAACGAGAATTAGCTGAACAACTTTTGTAGCTTTACCGGGAAAGTTTTGCTGAATTACCCGATTAATTCCTTTATCTGATAAAAAATTCAATTCGTAAGACTAAATAAAGACGCGATTAATCGCGTCTTTATTTTTTACATCATTTGTTTCTAGATTTGTATAAAGTCTTTTCCTTACTACTGCTTACACTGTTAGCATTGTTTTTCTTTGGGATGAACTTTTTTCAAGGTTGGAGTGATAAAGATGCATCCAAGATACAGTTCTGAACCATTTACCACGACCTTTTCTGTAAGGCTCTACCATCTCATAGTGAAACTTATGTTTGCTAGAGGATAATATATCTACATCTACCAATTTTGCTTGATTACTTAAAGCATGGTTGTGGATTTTTGAATCTTCTATAGTGAGTGTGGGATGAATGCTGTTTTAGCTAAAAACTTTGGAGAGCCGGGATAGGGATAAAGACCATATCGCACTAATCCCCAGACTTTATCCTTATAAACAAGTTTGACGATGTTTTGACATTCAAAATCGGTATTTTGCCACAAATTCAACCAGTTAAAAGACCAATTAGTAGGCATATCATTTTTTTTGGCTGAAGAAAGCATAGCAATTTCCTCGACTGCCGATTTAATTCGGACTTTTACCTTATAAGAGCCAATGGTAGTCAATTAAGTTGTATAAACTTTTAGTAGCAATGTTTCAGATTCATAGATTATAAGGAACTACCTAGTCACATGGCAATTAACAGTTAAAGAGAAAGAGAAAGATCATCACCATCCAATCAAATCAATCCTTCCAACGTATGTTGCAAATCATTTGTCACATCAGCAACAGCTTGTCTAGCACCCAAACGATTTTCCTTATACGCTGGGTAACGCTCAGAAATAGATATAGGTTCACCGATAGTAATTTTTACCTTTTGCTTACCCAATTGTGGACGCTGTAATTTATCGCCTTTGATTTTAGCAATCATTTGCCATAAAATTAAAGTTGTCTCAGCGAACCTTTCTACCGTCGGTTTCTCACGAATATAATTACCAGAAACAGCCACAAAACTTTCTACTAAACGCATGTGCCACATCCGCGCATTCGCTTCTTCAGCAACGCGATCGCCTAAAGCTTTCTCTATAGCAGATATTCCTTTTACATCCTTAAAATCTTCTCGAAATATATAATTCCACCCAGATTGTTCTACCCGCCGACATCTGTCACTCAATGTACCTTTTGACTGCAAATCAAAATACTGTTCTGATATTAACAGCGCTGCATTTAACAAAGCTTGCAAACGAACTGCTAACGCTTCATTTCTATCTTCGATTTCTCCTACTACTGTTTTGATATCTGGCAGTTTTAGATGATAAAAGCGCGTGTAAAATTTTTCCATCAACGAAAGTAAATGTTCTGCCAAAGTCAACAACCGGGGATAAAGTGACTCTATAGAAGCATTTTCTGGTGCATTCACAGTTAAACCACTAGCCGCTTCCATTTCACTTAAAAGATTAGCGATCGCACCCCAAGGAGCATCAACGTAACTATATTTAATCCCAACTGGTACAATTAGAACCTGTTCGGGGCGTTCCGCTTTGTGCAAATCTTCAGCACACCAGAAGCCTAATTGGGCGATACCAGGTTCTAGGGGGCTAATATTCTCCGATAAACCATTGGTTGCACCCTCTGGCGCAGCCGCCATTGGGAATTTGCCATTGGCGAATAAGTCACGCGCCGAACGTAAACCCGTCCAGTCAGCTTTACCTCGCTGAATCGGAGTCCCACCTAAACGAGAAGCAATCCAGCCGACGTAGGAACCTGCCCATAGAGGAATGCCGCGATCGTAGATAAAATGAGCGTGAATCGGAAGTTGTAGCATTGTACCTTGCGATCGCGCTACTTTCGGCACGAGTTGAGACAGCAAGTAGGTCAAACAAAACGGATCGTCTGTTTTCGGATGGCGAAATGCCAACATAAAACGGATCTTACCCTCCTGAAACTGGCGATAAAGATCCACCAGCACCTCTACGTTGTCTGCTTCAATTTGGGTAATAGGTGTTTGCCAGTTTATCCAACTGGGTAGCAACAGATGGACAAATCGTAGAAATAAGGGGTTAAACGCCGGAGGAATAAATTCTAAGGGTGGCTGTGCTTGATAAATTACATCTGCCAAGGTAGTTTTCTCCTAAAGTTGCGATCAAAAAAGGCGGAAGGCTATAAGTAAAAATGAAAAATAAATAACGCTGTGTACTTTGTACTTCATCCTTAATACTTCATACTTTAGTTGACATAGAAATTAGTGATCAAAGAAAGGCTATAAACGATGCGACTGTCACAAATGTTATTCGTTACACTCCGGGACGATCCAGCTGATGCTGAGATTCCCAGCCATAAATTATTACTCCGTGCAGGCTACATTCGTCGCATCGGTAGTGGTATCTATGCTTATCTGCCGTTAATGTGGCGAGTACTGCAAAAAGTTTCCCAGATTGTACGGGAAGAAATGAACGCTACAGGCGCACAAGAATGCCTCCTACCACAATTACAACCGGCTGATTTATGGAAGGAATCGGGACGCTGGGACACTTACACTAAAGCTGAGGGGATCATGTTTTCCCTAATTGACCGCCGTGAGCAACAATTAGGATTAGGCCCAACTCATGAAGAAGTAATCACAGCGATCGCTCGTGATATGATTCGCTCTTATCGCCAACTACCACTACATCTCTACCAAATTCAAACCAAATTCCGCGATGAAATTCGTCCTCGCTTTGGTTTAATGCGCGGAAGAGAGTTTATCATGAAGGACGGCTACTCTTTCCATGCCGATGAAGCCAGTCTCAAAGAAACTTACCAGGATATGTATAAAGCCTACAGCAATATCCTGCGGCGTTCTGGTTTAGCTTTTCGGGCAGTGGAGGCTGATTCTGGTGCAATTGGTGGTTCTGGTTCCACAGAATTTATGATTTTGGCGGAAGCTGGTGAAGATGAAGTTCTCTACACTGAGGATGGTATATACGCTGCTAACGTAGAAAAGGCTGTTTCTTTACCAATTGACGCCGAAACTTCACGGTTTACAACCTACGAAAAACGCGATACACCTGGAACAGAAACTATTGAAAAGGTTTGTCAACTCCTCAACTGTTCTTCCACTCAATTAGTGAAAAATGTCCTTTATCAGACAGTTTATGATAATGGCATAACGGTGTTAGTTCTGGTGAGCATCCGAGGCGATCAGGAAGTTAATGAAGTTAAGTTGCAAAATGAATTGACTAAATTAGCTTCTGAATATGGCGCTAAAACTATTATTAGTTTGAATGTACCAAATCTAGAAGCCCAACAAGCATGGACAGCTAAATCTCTACCTTTAGGCTACATTGCGCCAGATATCGCAGATGAATATATTGCTGCCAATAAACAAATCCATCCCAAGTTTTTGCGCTTGGTGGATCAAACAGCCGTTGATTTAAAAAACTTTGTTACAGGCGCGAACGAAGCTGGTTATCACGTAGTTGGTGCTAATTGGGGTGAGCAATTTAAGTTACCAAATAGCATCGTAGATATACGCAAGGCAAAACCAGGCGATCGCGCCATCCATAACCCAGAACAAACTCTTGCAAGCGCCCGTGGAATTGAAGCAGGTCACATCTTCCAATTAGGCACTAAATATTCTCAAGCGATGGGTGCAACTTATACCAATGAACAGGGTGAAGAAAAGCCGCTATTTATGGGTTGTTTTGGTGTCGGCGTATCGCGGTTAGCCCAAGCTGCCGTAGAGCAATCTTATGATAAAGATGGGATTATTTGGCCAGTTGCGATCGCACCATACCACGCGATCGTCACAATTCCTAACATTAAGGATGCTCAACAAGTCGAAATCGCCCAAAAACTTTACACAGAACTCAATCAAGCGGGAATTGAAACCATACTAGATGACCGCGACGAACGGGCTGGAGTGAAATTTAAAGATGCTGACTTGATAGGCATACCTTATAGAATTGTAACCGGACGGGCGATCGCTAATGGCAAAGTCGAAGTTGTAGAAAGAGCAACCCGCAAATCTCAAGAAATAGTCATTGATGAAGTTACAGCTACACTAAAACAATGGATTACAGAAGCAATAGGTCATAGAGCATAGGAGAGAGGTAACAGGATACAGGTTATAGAGAATAATCTGTACCCTGTTACCTGTTACCTATTCCCTTCTTTACTCCCTACTCCCCAAAACTTACATAATTGGACAGTGACGGATTAGAAATAAAAATTCTAAAATTGAATTAGGGACTTGCAGAATTAAGAGGCATAAAGTAAGTCTCCTCTGGGTTGTGGAAACTCTCAACTTATAAGTATCGTCTTTAACCAGGCTGCTCCTCACATAACTACCATATCAGCCCTCAGTCAGGAAGGTTTTGAACATGAAAGACCAACAAGGATCTAATCGTATTTCTTCAGGCGCAATTGCAGCCGTCTCAGCAGTGGTTGTAGCGGTGGGTGGCGGTGTGGCTTGGTTTACTACACAATCCAGCAATACTCCCACACCGTCAAACCCCTCTGGGCAAATCGCTCAACCGGCACAGCCATCAACTAGGCAGCCAGCTAATGAGCAAACCCCTAATGTTTATTGGCTCACATCAAAAGACAAAAATGTTGCTTTGGTTCCCCAGCCTGTTAAAGTCGCTTCTATACTACCCAACCAGCCTTTAGAAGCAGCTTTCCAGAGTTTGTTAGCAGGGCCAACAACAGAAGCGACAGGTTCCACAACTATCCCCAAAGGAACTAAACTTTTGGGGCTGAAATCAGAAAATAACGAAGTTCACGTTAATTTATCTGAAGATTTTACCAGTGGAGGTGGTAGCACTTCAATGATGGGCCGTGTAGGACAAGTTGTTTATACTGCGACAACTTTAAATCCCAAAGCCAAGGTGTACATTGACGTGAACGGCAAACCATTGGATGTTTTAGGTGGTGAAGGTGTAGAGTTACAACAGCCACTAACTCGTGAAAGCTTTGACAAAAATTATCCGCTTTAAAAAAGTTAGGAGTAGAGACGCGATTAATCGCGTCTGTGCAGGAGTGAGGAGTTTTAACTCATAACTCATAACTCATAACTCATAACTCATAACTCATAACTTTCTTAGACTTACCGTTTGCTATTTAACACACGAAAATTACGGGCTTGCTGTTCTAACCTTGTGGCAAGGCGATCGCAAACCCGATTACACAAATCAAAAATCATTTCATCTTCCACCCGGTAATAGGCGCAAGTTCCTTCACTGCGGCGGCTAAGGATACCTGCTTGCCACATTACCTTGAGGTGTTTCGACACATTTGCCTGAGAAGTCTGTGTTGCCTCTACCAACTCTTGCACGCATTTTTCTTGATCCCGTAATAAGTGGAGCAGCCGCAAGCGCATCGGCTCACTTAACAGACTGAAGTAATCAGCTACTTGTTGCACCACTTCTGGCGGTAAAGGCAACGTTTGTTTCATCAGGATTAACCCGCAAGGACTGAAGTTTTAACGATGACTCATTTGGGATGACTCATTTCATATATAGATTAATACTTAATCAGGGTTAATTCGCATCAAAGGTTGACCATATTCTACAGCGTCGCCATTTTGGAGAAGAATTTCCATCACCTGTCCAGAGACTTCGGCTTCGATTTCATTCATCAGCTTCATGGCCTCAATGATACAGACTGTTTGACCCTTGCGGACGCGATCGCCCACTTCCACAAATGCCACTTCCCCAGGCGCAGGAGCGCGATAAAACGTTCCCACCATTGGGGAAGGCACTTCTACTAATCTCTGATCAATGGTTGAGGGGGCATTTACTGACAACTGTAATTGTGTGGTAGTTCCAGTATTCTCAAACACGCGAGATGTGGACACCTCCGTTACCTGACTCGTATTCACCTGGTTTCCCCCAGATGAACCCGATGTCAACCCCGAACCTACCACACCGCCGAAGGTCGCTTGACCTACCGACAACATCTGATTGCTGACGCTCACAGCCTTACGGACTGTTAGTTCAAAATCATCGCTTTTGAGTGTTACTTCTGCAATATCTGTTTGGGCGATAGTTGCCAGTAGTTGGCGGATTTCATTAAAGTCCAATGGCACAGTTTTTATTACCTCGACCTATCCGTAAATTAGCATCTTAAGTGTGGCAGGGATTTAATCCAGATGTAGGGATTTAAATCGGGACTTGCATCTCCATAGAGATGAAAGTTATTCCCTGCTGATATACTTATCTTCTTGGGTATCAACTTTGATGCGTTCTCCTTGGGAAATAAACAAAGGAACCATCACAATTGCACCAGTTTCTAGAGTTGCTGGTTTTGAGCCACCAGTGGCAGTGTCACCTTTTAAACCTGGATCTGTTTGGATAATTTCCAGAACCACAGACTTAGGCAATTCTACTCCCAGTACCTGGTCGCCCCACTTAATAACTTCAGCTTCCATACCTTCCTTCAGGTATTTGACGCGATCGCCAATTTGTGCACGAGTCAATCTACCTTCTTCGTAGGTTTCCATATCCATAAAGACGAACTCATCGCCCTCTTTATAGGTATGCTGCATCGTGCTTTTTTCTAGAGTGGCTTGCGGCAACGTTTCCCCTGCGCGGAACGTTTTTTCCATCACGCTCCCACTCTGGACATTTCTTAACTTAGTTCGTACAAAAGCAGAACCTTTACCTGGCTTGACGTGTAGGAATTCAAGCACTCGCCATACAGACCCATCCAATACAATTGAAACACCGGGTCGAAAGTCGTTACTGGAGATCATGAAACTTTCAAATTTTGGAAGACAATCGGCATTTATTGTACCCTTCTGGGGTCGTCATTGGGCATTTGTCATTAGTTAGTTGTTATTTGTCATTAGTCATTTGTCATTTATCCTCCGCCCTTAACGTGGGAAGATTATTTATGGGTTACGTCCAGTCAACAATTTAATGCTGCATTTGAGTTATCCCATGCTTAACTTATTAAAATCCTGGCTGAAGAACAGCCTAATGGCAATACTGCTGGTGACAATATTTTTAGGCATAACTACAGCTGGGTGGACTCCCTCCAGTAGCGCCGCACTGCCAGCCGGCAATGCAATTACCGACGGCAAAGCTTTGTTGCGGTATGCACTCCCGATAGATAACAAACCTGTACGGCAACTACAAGCCAGTTTAGAGGACATCTCTGCCCAACTGCGGGCGAATCGGCGGTGGGGTGCTATTTCCAAAGACATCAGCAAAGCATCCCGTATTCTCGATAAACCCTCCCAAATCTTAACAAGCGTTCCCGCAGAACGCCAACCCCAAGCCGAATCTTGGATTACCGAGTTGAAATCTGGGGTGGGTAAATTAGAAGAATTGGCGAAGAGTAAAGATAAAGAACAAATTCTGGAAGAGAGAGGCAAACTTCTGAATATCGTTACTCAGATAGAAGAGTCAATGGTGAAACAATTCCCCTTTGAAGTGCCTACTGAGTACAGTAACCTGCCACAACTTAAAGGTCGTGCCACTGTAGAATTCAAAACCAACAAAGGTGATTTGACCTTCGTCGTGGACGGTTATAGCGCCCCTGTCACTGCTGGTAATTTTGTAGATTTGGTGCAGAGGGGTTTTTACAATGGCTTAGAATTTACCCGTTCTGAAGAATCTTACTTTCTGCAAACTGGAGATCCCGCCGGCAAAGACGTAGGTTTCATTGATCCAAACACGGGTAAATATCGCGCTATTCCCTTAGAAGTCTTAGTTCAGGGTGATAAAGCACCTACTTATGGCATTACTCTAGAAGAAGCTGGTCGTTACGTTGATATGCCAGTTCTGCCTTTCTCTGCTTTTGGAGCAGTGGTGATGGCTCGTCCCGAAAGTGAAGTAAATGGTGGTTCTTCGCAATTCTTCTTCTTTTTGTTTGAACCAGAACTCACCCCCGCCGGACGCAACCTATTAGATGGTCGCTATGCCGTTTTTGGCTATCTCACCGAAGGCAGAGAAGTTTTGGATAAACTGAAGGCGGGTGACAAAATTGAATCGGCAAAAGTCGTTCAAGGAATAGAAAATCTGGTTGAGCCGCAAGCAGCATAAGAAGGGAGCAGGGAGAAAATAATTCCTTTTGTACAGACGCGATAAATCGCGTCTCTCCTAACTCCCCTGATTTAGATTACCGGCAGCGAACACTTGATCAACTGCAATCGCTAATTCTGGAAAAATCCGTGATATAATTTGCTGATTGGTTGTAAAAACTGTTTCTTCGTAAAATCCATCTTCAAGTAGTAACACCGAAACTTTTGCTTTCAGAGGATCTACAATCCAATATTCAGGAACTTCTAAAGCCGCATATTCAGAACGCTTATGGCGATAATCCCGTTTCACCGATTCTGGACTCACCACCTCGACAATTAGTAACGGCGGTGACTGAAATACTGCTGAGGCATTCAACAATTCTCTGGCTTGCTCCACTGTCACTACACACAAATCAGTCAACCGAGATTTATTTCTCCCCGTTCTCACCCCACTTTCTCGAAAACACAGCCAAGGTAAGCTACAACGTTTAATTTCTGCTTTCAAGGCAGTATCCAGAAAATCGACAATCAGAAAATGTTCAATAGTAGGTGGGTTCATTAGCTCTAGCTTGCCATCCACCAGTTCATAATGGAAATCGCTACCATCATCATAGGTTAAGTACTCCTCAAATGTGATGCTGGTTACTGGTGTTGTTACCATCCCAACTGACTCCTAGACGATACTCTTATATTAAACAGTAAAGCAAATCATCAGTTTTCTTAGTAATTTTGCAACACGGAAAACCGATTGTGAACAGTGAGTTATCTTCTCAACAAGTAAAAGATATTGGTGAACAAGGTCTTTTAGAAAGATTGCAGCGCTTCTGTCCACCAGAAATTATCGGCGATGATGCCGCAGTCCTTGAGACTGCACCAGAGCAATCTTTGGTGGTAACGACAGACGTGTTAGTTGACGGCGTGCATTTTAGCAACCTCACCACTTCCCCAGAAGATGCTGGTTGGCGAGCTGCTGCTGCCAATTTATCAGATTTAGCAGCAATGGGCGCTTCTCCATTGGGAATCACTGTCGGGTTAGGACTCCCCGGTGAAGTTAGGGTGAGTTGGGTTGAGCGACTATACCAGGGAATGACACAATGCCTGCAAAAATACAATACCTCAATTGTCGGTGGTGATGTGGTGCGATCGCCTGTGACGACTTTGGCAATTACCGCTTTTGGTCAAGTTAACCCTAATCAAATTATCCGGCGTTCTGCTGCTGTAGTGGGAGATGCGATCGTCGTTACAGGCGTTCATGGAGCCTCAAAAGCTGGCTTAGAACTGCTCTTGCATCCCCAATTAGGACAAAACCTCAAAGATGCAGAACGCACGGCTCTAATCCATGCACACCAGCGCCCACAGCCACGATTAGATGTCTTACCAATCCTCTGGAAAATTTTAAATTCCCAATCCAAAATCCAAAATCTAAAATCCAAAATTCCTGTCGCTGGTATGGATAGCAGTGATGGTTTGGCAGATGCAATTATTCAAATCTGCCGCGCCAGTGGTGTTGGCGCTGTCTTAGAACACAGACAAATTTCCATACCAGTAGCTTTTGACCATTGGCTGACACAAGAGCAAGCGCTAGCTTATGCTCTATATGGTGGCGAAGACTTTGAATTAGTGCTGTGCTTGACACAAGAGTTAGCATCAGCCTTAGTACAACATCTTGGTCAAGGTGCTGCGATCGTAGGCAACATTACTTCGGGATCAATAGTAATATTGCACGATGAACAAAAAAAATTCCCTGACCAAGTTCTAAGTCTTAGCCAGGGATTTCAACACTTCAATAGTTAGGAGTTAGGAGTTAGGAGTTAGGAGTTAGGAGTTAGGAGTTAGGAGTTTGGAGTTAGGAGTTAGGAGTTAGGAGTTAGGAGTTAGGAGTTAGGAGTTAGGAGTTAGGAGTTAGGAGTTAGGAGTTAGGAGTTAGGAGTTAGGAGTTAGGAGTTAGGAGTTAGGAGTTAGGAGTTTGGAGTTAGGAGTTTGGAGTTTGGAGTTTGGAGTTTTAATTCCTCACTTTTCATTCCTCACTCCTCACTCCTCACTCTTAACTTTTTATTTAAACCCACTTCTCGGCTACTAATTCTGCCAAATCCAAAACTCGTTGGCTGTAACCCCACTCGTTGTCATACCATGCCATAACTTTTACGAGGTCATTACCCAAGACCAAAGTCAAGTTTGCATCAACAATTGAAGAAGCATCATGACCTTGATAATCAGACGATACCAGTTCTAGTTCGCTGTAGGCCAAAATACCTTTAAGTGGGCCTTCGGCAGCATCTTTGAGAGCTTGGTTAACTTCTTCAGTAATAGTACGCTTCTCAACCTGAACTACGAAATCTACCATTGAGACGTTCGGGGTCGGTACGCGTAAGGCAACACCATTTAGCTTGCCTTTAAGCTCTGGGATAACCAGCGCCACTGCCTTTGCTGCACCAGTAGAGGTGGGTACAATGTTTATCGCTGCTGCCCTCGCCCGTCGCAAATCCCGGTGAGAAGCGTCTAGCAAGCGTTGGTCACCTGTATAGCTATGGGTGGTGGTCATCGTGCCTTTGATGATGCCGAACTTATCGTTCAACACCTTGGCGATTGGTGCCAAGCAGTTGGTAGTACAGCTAGCGTTACTGATAATGTTGTGTATATTGTGGTCATAGTCGTGATGATTCACACCAATCACAAAAGTACCATCCTCGTTTTTACCAGGAGCGGTAATCAGAACTTTTTTGGCTCCAGCATTTACATGCTTGAGCGCTCCTTCTTTGCTAGTAAACACTCCGGTTGCTTCGATAATTAAGTCAATTCCCCAATCTTTCCAGGGCAAGTTTTCTGGGTTGCGATCGGATACGCACTTAATGGTCTTACCGTTAACGATGATAGAGTTATCATCGGCGCTGATTTCAGCACCCTTGATCTTCCCTAGCATCGAGTCATACTTCAGCAGATGAGCATTGGTTCTAGGGTCTGATGTGTCATTAATAGCCACAAGGTCAATTTGACTGTTTTCTCTACCCACCCAGCATCGTGCAAAGTTACGTCCAATCCGCCCGAAACCGTTAATTGCAACTCTAATCACAGTGTCTTGCCCTCTGTATTTATGCTTATATGTTGATATCGTTGACCCCAATCATATCGCAAAGGGGGGGGGCACTTTTAACCATAAAGTGTTACATCAACAAAAAAACACATAATTTATTCAGATTTGTTCGAGTAGAGATTGTTGTTAGTGATATATGATCTAACCGATTCCGGGACTAAATAACGAATCGACTGGCGTTCGCCCTTGGCGTTGACGGAGTCATCGCGGCAAAATTTGCGAATTAGACTTGACGAAACTCCTACTAAAGGTATATCTAAGAGTTGCCAGTGAATGGTATGTGACTGCTCCCTCAGTTGTTGCTCCACTTGCTTGCAGATTAATTTGCTTTGAGTTATAGTCTCACCACCTAGCAGTCGGGGTGCTATTAACCAATCACACATTTGTGCTAGTTCGTGTCCACGGTACCAACGGGGTAAAGTTTGGAAAGTATCCAAGCCTACGATCCAGTACCAGTGAGTATTTGGGTAAGAAGCAGATAACTCTATCAGGGTGTTAATAGCATAAGAAGTCCCAGAGCGATTTGTCTCCACTAGTGAGACAGTAAACGCTGGGTTATCTTCTATGGCTAATTGCAGCATTCCCACACGATGCTCAAACAAAGCTGCTTGTTTGTGAGGAGGATTTAGGGATGGCACCCAAATTACCTTTTCAAGGGATACTTGATGCAAAGCTCTCTCGGCTACAAGCAGGTGTCCCCAATGAATTTGATCAAATGTGCCACCAAAAATTGCTAGTTGCTGCATCCAGTTATGCGTGGATTTTATGCAATTGAAAAATAGTTTCATTACCAAGGTACTATTGTAGCCAATTCATGCCTAAACTGGATGCAATTTAAAATCAGCTTCACTAACAATGTATGATGTAGCCAATTCCAGTAAGGTAGCCAAAAAGATGTATTTGACATTACAAGAATTTCTTTCCCGATGCGACCAAAATTTTCAGAATAATCTTAAAAACAGTTCAAAAATAGTAAAAACCTCCAACCAAGGTAAAATCATTCTGAACAAGCAAAACCAGAGCAGAAATATCATCTGGCCATCAAACATAAACATGATTAAGGGACAGTTACGGTAAAAATCAAATTCCTGTTATGATACGCGTGTCATTTGTGATTATGGTGTGGTGTGGTGTAAAAGGAGCGAGAAATGACTAATTCTGTAGATTTTAGTGGTAGACCATTTCATTTTATTGGCATCGGTGGTATAGGTATGTCTGCTCTGGCATACGTTCTTGCCAAGCGTCAATTTCCAGTATCAGGTTCGGATCTTCGTGCTAACCACATTACGCACAAGTTGGAATCTATCGGTGCTCATATTTTTGGTAGACAAGAGGCAAACAATCTCGAATTCTTTCGCCCTCAAGTATTAGCGAATGCAGTAGCATTAAATTCACAAGAAGAATTACCTACTGTTACTAACTCAATACTGCCTCAAGTCATTTGTTCAACAGCAATTAACACGAATAATTTAGAATACAAAGCAGCGCTAGAATTAGGTTGCCCAATTTTACATCGTTCAGATGTACTAGCAGCTTTAATTGCTGATTACTACAGTATTGCAGTGGCAGGAACACACGGCAAAACTACAACCAGTAGCATGATTGGCTATATGCTTCTGGAAGCAGGTCTAGACCCAACGATTTTAGTAGGTGGCGAAGTCAATGCATGGTCTGGTAATGCTCGATTGGGACAAAGCCAATATTTGGTAGCCGAAGCAGATGAATCTGATGGTTCCTTGGTAAAACACGCTCCAGAGATTGGCATCATCACCAATATTGAACTCGATCATCCAGACCATTACGATACATTAGAAGAAGTAATTGACATTTTCCAAACATTTGCTAAGGGTTGTAAAACATTAATAGGTAGCATTGATTGTGCTACAGTGCGCGATCGCTTGCAACCCACAATCAGCTATAGCTTATACTCAGATACCGACGCTGACTACAGCGTTACTAATATTGATTATCGGGCTGATGGTACCACGGCTCTAGTTTGGGAAAGAGGCAAAGCTTTGGGTGTGTTGAAGTTACGTCTGCTCAGTCGGCACAATCTCAGTAACGCCTTAGCAGCAGTAGCTGTTGGTCGCGTCTTGGGCTTAGAATTTGGAGAAATTGCCAAAGGTATCGCCACCTTTGAGGGAGCAAGACGCCGCTTTGAGTTCCGGGGTGAAGTCGATGGTATTACCTTCATCGATGACTATGCTCATCATCCTAGCGAGATTCGCGCTACTCTTGCCGCAGCCCGCTTACAAGCAAGACCAGGACAAAGAGTAGTTGCCATCTTCCAACCCCATCGCTATAGCCGGACGCTGACCTTTTTAGAAGAATTTGCTGATTCCTTTACCCATGCTGATTTGGTTGTGCTGACTGATATTTACAGTGCAGGTGAACCCAATTTAGGGCAAATCAGTGGTGAACATCTAGCGGCGGAAATTGCTAAACAGCATTCGCACGTAGTTTATCAACCAACTTTACCCTCAGTGCGTGAGTACTTATTAAAAACATTACGCCCAGGAGACTTGGCGCTGTTTTTAGGGGCTGGGAACTTGAATCAGGTGATTCCTGAAGTAATTACTGCACTTTGCGAACCTGCTAAAGCCACATCTTAAGTGAAAACTTTGCGAAGTTTTATTTCTGAGCAAAGTGCCCCTCTAGCAACGGTTCCATAAGTTAACTCTATTACCGTAGTTTTACGGTAAATAAATGTAAAAATTTTACCAAAAAAAGTAAAGATGACCATTTCCCAGGCAGCTGGAAACGTCTGCACAGTTTCTGCTTTGAATACAAAGAAACATCAAACAACTAATTCGGTGGACAGTGAAGTAATTTACTTACCCAATACTGATTGTGCGATTAAGTCCCAGGCTTCTTTGTCAGCGTTTACTTCCTATAGAGTTGGGGGAGCAGCTGATTTATACGTTGCTCCCCGAAACTTAGAAGCACTGCAAGCAAGTCTTAAATACGCAAAAGAACGTAATTTAAAGGTGACAACGCTGGGAGCAGGTTCTAACTTGCTGGTGAGCGATCGCGGTATATCAGGCTTAGTCATTGCGACTCGTCATCTCCGCTTCAGCAACTTTGACCCACAGACAGGTCAATTAACCGTTGCTGCTGGAGAATCAATTCCTAGCTTGGCATTGGCAGCAGCAGAATTAGGATGGCAAGGGTTGGAGTGGGCTGTTGGCATCCCTGGAACAGCCGGAGGTGCCGTGGTGATGAATGCAGGGGCACATAATAGCTGTATTGCAGATATGTTAGTTAGTGCCGAGGTACTTTCACCCGATGGGACGCTGGAAACTCTGACTCCCGATCAGTTAGGTTATGGCTACCGAACTTCATTATTGCAAGGTGGCGAGTCTCCTTCTCCTGGCGGAGACGCTGCGCGAACGGAGAGGCTTCGCCAACGCATAGTCACCCAAGCCACCTTACAACTCGCGCCAGGTGCCGACCCAGCAAAAGTAGTGGCAATCACCAGAGAACACAAAAAGCATCGGTTAAGCACTCAACCATACAACTTCCCCAGTTGTGGGAGTGTGTTCCGCAATCCCAAGGCTTACGGTGCTGGCTGGTTAATTGAACAAACTGGTCTAAAAGGCTACCAAATTGGTGGAGCGCAAGTAGCACTACTCCATGCTAATTTTATCGTTAACCGTGGTGGAGCAAAAGCTAGTGATATCTTCTGTCTCATTCGCCACATCCAACATCAAGTACAAGAACGTTGGTCTATTAATTTAGAACCAGAAGTCAAAATGCTCGGAGAGTTTCAAGGTGCTTGTGGATAAAAAATGGGGAGTGGGGGAGATCAGGGAGATGAGGAAGAAGAATTAATAACCAATGCCCAATGCCCTATTCCCTACTCCCTAATCCCTTGGTTAAAGCAAGAAGCAGACCCATCTATTGGAAACTTTAGTTGAATAACTAGCTTTTAAAAAGTTTAGTCAAGTTTTGTGTAGCAGGCAAATTACAAGTTAGCCGGTAAGCGTAGAGCTTCAGTCACAAAGCGTGCTGAGATACAAGCGACTCGTGCGGTTTTAACCGCATTCAGAATTAATTTTTGATCTGGGGCGTGGTATAATATAGCTATGCTACAGGTAGAATAACCGCTAGCACAAATGGATAATCAACCCCAAAACGACTGGCTAGGAAAAAATAATGGATAGTGGGTAGCGAAAACACCACGATAAATAAAAGCGCTTAGTGCCAACGCGCACCCAAACCAGTAAACAACACTATTTATTGATTGAACAAAGTACCGCAGGGCATACGGGAACTAGAAAAACGATTTTCTAACGCTTAGGGAGATGAGAGCCACCTGGGATTGTTTAAATTAGACTCGGCACTTTGTTCTATTGAACGGGTGTGAGGTTTAAATGCTGCCGTAAGGATAGACAATTTTAAGGCACGTCAATGAACTAAGAATCTCAGTGTCTTCAGACCTGAGAGTGTCAATTACCGCATCTATAATTGAATTTGATTTGTTATTCAGCGCACAGGCGTACAAATAATTATGACAGGAAAAGGACAGGGATTTGGCTTTGGCTTAGGAAAAATGAAAGAATTGGCTGACGCTTTTAAGAAAGCGCAGCAAGTTCAAGAAGGCGCAAAGCGGCTCCAAGAAGAATTGGAGCAAATGGAGATTCTAGGAGAATCTGGCGGTGGTCTGGTGAAGGTGATTGTCAGCGGTAACCAAGAACCCAAGCGGGTAGAAATTTCTCCAGATGCTCTAGGGGAAGGTGCAGAAGTACTTTCTGATCTGGTGACAGTGGCAATGAAAGAAGCCTACAACAAATCCACAGCAACAATGCGGGAACGTATGGAAGAATTAACCAGTGGACTAGAACTTCCTGGATTTTAGTCAAAAGTCATTGGTCATTGGTCAAATGACTTTTGACTCATGACAAATGACAAAAAATATCTATGGCTTACAAGTTGCTATTTGTCTGCTTAGGTAACATCTGCCGATCGCCATCGGCAGAAAACATTATGAATCATTTAATTGAGCAGGCTGGCTTGAGCGAACATATCCTCTGTGATTCAGCTGGTACATCTAGTTATCACGTTGGTAGCCCACCTGACAGACGCATGAGCGCTGCGGCTGCGACAAAGTTGGGAATTAAACTGCGTGGTCAAGCACGCCAGTTTCAAAAGTCAGACTTTCAAGACTTTGATTTAATTTTAGCGATGGATCAAGAAAATTATGAGAACATCCTCAATCTTGATCAAACTAAGCAGTATCAGCATAAAGTGCGTTTGATGTGCGAGTTTTGCTCTCGACACACTCTAAAGGAAGTTCCAGATCCCTATTACGGTGGTCAAGAGGGATTTAATCGGGTTATTGATTTACTGATCGATGCTTGTGAAGGTCTGCTTACAAAAGTTAGGAATTAGGAGTTAGGAGTTAGGAGTTGGGAGTTAGGAGTGAAAAATTAGGAGTTTTAATTCCTCACTCCTGCACAGACGCGATTAATCGCGTCTCTACTCCTAACTTTTTTATTCCACCAAACCATGCTTCATCGCAAAACGCACCAATTCCGCTCGGTTGCTGGTTGAGGTTTTTCTCAATAAACTGCTAACGTACTTTTCCACTGTGCGAGGACTCAGGTGTAGCTGATGACCCATATCGGCATTAGAAAGACCATGAGTCAATAACTCTAAAACTTCCTGTTCTCTATGAGTTAGGGATGAGTGCAAGTGGGATTTCTGAATTTGAGTAGACAAAGAATTATGGGCATCCACCGCTTTTGTCGAGGCGGAAATGCCCAAACTCTCTTGATGAGAAAATCGATATTCCGATTGAATAATTTGCGATCGCTCCAAAAGATTGCGGATTGCTGCTGCTAACTCTTCCAGTTCAAAAGGTTTGGGTAAGAATAAATCGCACCCTGACTGGTAGCCCAAAATTCTCTCCTGGGTCTTAGTTCGGGCTGTTAATAAAATTACAGGTAATAACCGAAACACTGGTTGTTGACGCACCCGGCGCACTAGTTCGTAGCCATTCATCTGTGGCATCACGATATCCGTGACAATCAAATCTGGATGATGCTCATCCACCATAACCAAAGCCTCTTGACCGTCATTGGCTGTGATCACCGAGTAGCCAGACAGTTCAAGATAGTCGCTAACAGACAGACGAGTGCCCAAATCATCATCCACTACAAGGATCGTCAAGGGCATGGATAATACACCCCTAGCATTTTTTTACTCAGAAATTTGCTTATACGCGCTTGTTCAGTGAACACAGGCAAGAATAATGTTCTTATGTTTCATACTATGACAGGATTACCAGCTAATGATGTCTTTAGGGATGATTTATAAAGAAAATCTTAAATGCTTAGGAAGGTCTAAAGAAGTGTAACTCACCTTTGACTCGCTCTGTTTGGGAGACATAGAGAGCTTTGTCATTTGTAACAATTCATCAATAAAGCACAGTAAATACTCACATAGTGTAAATTCATATTAACTTAATTAATAATTTACCAAAAGCTAAGTAGGGATAAATATATTTTATTTTTTGCCCTTTGTAATTAATTCTTAGCTAATCACTAATGATTATTGGCATCATACCAATTGTTTGTGAAACTACACAAAATAAAACTTTGTAAGACTTGGGGCTTAAGCCTCAAGTCTGAGCAAGCTCACAGGTAAGCGGCATCATATAACTTAAAGTTGCCAGAAAACTCTTAATTGTGAACTGATAAAAGCTAAATTAGTTATATACAGTTCATAATTTATAGCAGTTCTAAGATACAGCCTATAATTAACAAAAAATCCAAATAATTTTTTAGGTACATTTAAAGCACACAAAATTATCAATGAGCGACAAGAGCGACAGTTACAAAGTTATTAGCGACAACCGCCAAGCCCGTTATTTGTATGAAATTCTAGAAACTTACGAAGCTGGAATTGAGTTGACAGGAACCGAGGTTAAGTCGATTCGTGCGGGTAAAGTCAATCTCCAAGATGGCTATGCTTTACTTCGCAATGGTGAAGCATGGTTGATCAATGTGCATATCTCGCCTTATAACGCTAGTGGACAATATTTTAATCATGAACCACGGCGTACACGCAAGCTGCTGTTGCATCGCAAAGAACTCCGCAAGTTAATTGGCACAGTAGAACAGCAGGGTTTAACTTTAATCCCTTTGAAAATGTATCTCAAACGCGGCTGGGTAAAAGTGAGTATAGCCCTTGGCAAAGGTAAAAAGCTCCACGATAAGCGAGAAGACCTGAAACGACGCCAAGACCAGCGTGACATTCAACGGGCAATGAAAAACTATTGAGCGTCAGTACCGCATGGCGGAAGTCAAAAATCATACTTTTACAGGCTCAGTAACCAAAAGTCAAAATTCAAAAGGCTTATAGGGCAGACTTTTTGGCGATTTTGAATGGGTGATTTATTTACGCTTTACTGTACTATTGGTTTATCGCATTAAATTTGATAATCCAGGACTAAAGTCCTTACTACGAACTTTTTCACCCCTCAGAATTAATGCCATAGACCACTAGAGTGAGAAATAAATTGCTCTAAAAAGTATGTTGTATGCCCACAGCGTGAGTTGTGACCATTCCTAGTTTATAGCCGCAGATTGATTTTCTTAAAGTTGGGAATCGATAAAGTAGTGAGTAACTTCGGATGGCATAAGGAATTGTCACAACTTATGAAAAGTAATTTCATTACAGCTGTTGGTGCTGGCGTTCTCACCTTGAGTATGGCAGTTTTACCCTTAACTCTATCCGCACAAGCTCAGACGACAACTGACCCTGGAGCAAATACTACTTCAGGAACAACCACTTATAACGATCGCAACGGTTTTGATTGGGGTTGGCTAGGATTAATTGGTCTAGCTGGTTTGGCTGGTTTGGGTGGTAAAAAGAGTGAGAACCAACCCACCGCTTACCGCGACCCTAATGCTCCAGGGGCCACTACTTACAGGGACTAGTACGACAAGGCAAAAGTCAAAAGTCTTTAATTTTGGGCTTTGTGGCTGTAATGAAATAGTAGGTTTATTTCCGCCGACCTGTACTAGACAATAGAAAATTCACTCAGTTGTCAGTTGTTCAGTAGAAAAACAACTGACAATTTAATCATGTTAGTTTACTGTTGGTTCTAAGTTAGATGAATTTGTCTGATTTTGAGCTAAAGGTGTCCAGTAGCTAGCGATTAGGGCAACTATGAGCCACCAGAGGGTATTGACTTCAGGACGATACCAAACAGTATCTACGGTACCATGAGCTAGCATCCCCAACAAAATAGCGATCGCTCCAATTAGCCAAAATCCCTCTCCACTTTTCAATCGTCGTAGTCGTCGCACTTGTAAAAATGCCGTATTAAAAGTGACAATTATTAGCCAGAGAAAGCAGGCTAAACCAACAAAGCCAGTTTCTACAGTTACCTCAAAGAAAATTGAATAGGCACTCAAAGCAGTGTAACGAGGGCGTTGGTATAGAGGATAAACTTTATTAAAAGAGTTGTGTCCCGGCCCAATGCCGAAAACCGGGCGATCGCGAATCATCTCGAAAACAGCATCCCACACATTTCGGCGAAAATTATTACTGCTATCTTGACGATCAGCAAAAATACTGAACACTCGTAGGCGCACTGGCTCTACAAATATCACTGCTAGCACCAATACCCCAATCAAACCTCCCAAGACAATCGGTAGCGACCAAGTTCGCCAAAAAGGAGGCATTTCTAGGCTTTTCCAATATACTAGCAATGCCATCACAGCCAAAATTGCCACCACTAGTCCAATCCAACCGCCACGACTAAAAGTGAGGATCAGGCAAGCAGTATTGACAATCAGCATTGTTAATGCTAAGGCTTTTTTGAGCCAGCTTTGCCACGCAAAAATTGCCACTAAGCTAAAAATTACTGCTGGTAAGAGGTATCCAGCCAATAAGTTGGGATTGCCTAAATAACTGTAGACTCTGGTAGTTTTAGACAGAGGAGATTCTGGATCAACCCAAGTTGCCAGTGCTGTGGCTCCAAAAAACCATTGCCGCAACCCATATACGCTGACAATTAACGATACGTGTAGGTAAAGGATGATAATCCAAGAGCGGAGGCGAGGCGACCTTAATACCCTGGCACAAAGGGCAAATAGCAGCAAATACAACGTCAACGTTGCCAAGTCGTTAAGTGCGGCCTTTTTCACTGGTGATAATGCCGTTGCGACTGCGGCAACTCCCCAGTAGAGCAATACCAGCAGGTGAATAGGAGTGACTGAGGAGACATTCGCTGGTGTTGCTTCATCAGATAAAGTCAACAACAGCCAAAATGCTACACAAGCCACCAGCAGCAAGCCCACCAATGTACTCGAAGCAAAAGGTGCAAGTGCATATACTAAACTGAGTAAAGCAGTTGCGATCGCATCTCCCCACTGAATCAAGATGCTGGTTTGCCGCCAAGAACTTAACAGTCCCACCAGAAAACGGTGTACGTAACTGGTAGCAAGGTATTCTTTGAGCGGTAAAGATGATAAAGTAAATCGTTGCCAGACTAAATTCATAAAAAACATTGCGATCAATTAGCCTGCCGACGCAGAACTTGGAATTGATCATAATGCCTATGGCTATAAAAAGGTAATAACGAAAATTGCAGTTTAGTGATAATGCTCTGACTCATAACGATCAGCCACTACCTGTAATCTAAAGCACTTCAGCTAATACTAAGTGAAGATAGCCGTAGATTAACCCTTCACCTAGTTATAGCGTTTCTCGTTTACGTGAGGTACACCCGTAGGGGCACGGCAGTGCCGTGCCCTTACACTTGGCGATATAATGTTGTACCGCATGTGAATGGGAACCGCCATAGTACATAACAAAGCATTAATTTGTATTTCCCTATTCTCTGTAACCTGTATGTTCCCTACTAGCTGTAATCAAACATCCTTAATTGCTTGCGAAGGAGTTCCTAATTGCAGTGGCAAAGAAAGCACATAACGATATCCTGATTCTGGTGAACCTTGAATCAAAATTTGTCCACTATGCAATTCTGCCAATTGACAACTTAGCAACAGACCCAAACTTTCACGAGAGATATTTCCATGTAATTTAGCTAAATTTATACCTGAACTAGCAGCAAAGAAATTTGAGTGATTCCCACTCAAGTTTTTTGAATTGTTCACTGCTACTGATGAAATATCTCCTTGCTCCTGGTTTTGTGCATGAGTATTGTAAGCTACTACCTCACCTGTTAGCTCCAGCAGTGACAAAGAATTAAGACGGAAGTAGGGATCAACTTCAGTAATACCATCTCCTAGCCAAGGATGGGAAACCCAAATAGTAATGTTGAGCGTATCTTCTTTGTAAGAAACATGAATGCGAACAACGCTACCTGTAGCTGAAAGTTGAATCACACTGAAAACCAGGTGATAGAGGATTTGCCGCACCTTGTCTTTATCTAAAGGCCAAATGCGATTGCGTCCCGGTTCTATAGAGAGGCGAATATCTTGTTCGCGGCGATTAGCGGCTTCTTCAAGGGTATTGATAGCTTGTTGACACAGCATTTCGATATCCACAGGAGCTACATTTAGCACAGTTGAGTTTTCATCCATAGCTCCTAGTTCGGTAATTTCGTTTACTAAGGAAAGTAAGTACCGACCACTGTGTTGGATAATTTCCAAATATTCTCTCTGCTTAGTCGTCAAAGGCCCATAAATCTCACGTCCTAAAACACTAGCCATACCGAGTACAGATGTTAAGGGCGTGCGTAACTCTTGAGTTAGGTGATCCAAAAGTTCCAGTTTCAGTTGTTTGGTAGAAAGAGAGCCGCTATCTGTAGTGGCTGGGGTGATTTTAATCTCAGTATTCCGTTCGTCATTGATTGAAAATATTGGGGCGATTACGGGAGTACTTGATTCGAGTCTCCGTTGCAAGAGTCGGTTACGTTCAAATTCACTCATGCTCCAACGAGCTATGATTTGTAAAAACTCAATGTCTCGGTTTGAAAAATTGCGCGGCACTAAATCCATCACCGCCAATGCACCCAAACAATGTCCCTCAGCATCAATCAGTGGCGCTCCTAAGTAAGCACGAATACCATAGTCCTCCACCAGCTTGCTGCTAGCAAGTACTGGGTCTTTAAGGTTATGCGTATCATTAATTACAAATACTTGAAGACTCTCTACTACTTGAGTGCAAAAGGATTCCCGGCGTGACAGTTGGCGGCTTTGTGCCAAATGATTCATTAGCCCTAGCCTAGATAAGCCTACCGCCGACTTGAACCAGTGGCGTTCTTGATCCACAAATCCCAATATGGAAATTGGTGCTTCCAAAAAGTGGGCAGCAGTCTGTGTGGCTTCTTCAAAAACCGGAATCGTCTCTGGTTGCCGCAAACCTAAATCTGACAAAGCTTTGAGGCGTTGTTGTTCTCTTGATTCATGAGAGTCCCAACCATCCTTTAGGGCAAATAATTTATTTTCAGGCTCTATCATTGCCACTGCTACCTTAATAATTTCTTGATACTGCAATTGATATAAGCCCTATTTCTAGGTTATCAATTACTATTTTTAAGCATTCCCTAATTTTGCCTCTGACAAACAAATTTCGAGTAAAAATTTTTATCCCTTACATTAAGTCGGCGACGCGGTATCCACAAGTTACTAGTTACATCTGCTGAATATTCTTTATTTAGCGCTGGTGTAGCCTTTATTGCTTAGGATTTTATAGCCAGACTGCGTTAGATTTGGATTCAGCCAGGGTAAGCTAATGCTAAGGATAAAATACAAAAGGACTGTAATTATTTATGTACAGAAGCAAAAATTCTTACTTCCATATTCAAAGTAAATTTACTTACGATAGTTATTGTAATGTAATTATTGCGATGTGATTATTACTTAGAATAACTAGCATTAATGCCTGACAATCCTAGATAGTTTATATAAGTCTCGATCCAATAGATTAAACCTATTACAATTTCATGGTGAAAATTGTGCAGGCTTTTCTATTTTTCCCATCTGAGGAAATATTTTTGAGGACAATTGGTAATGAATAAAATGAACATTAGAGTTCCTTTTGTAGACTTGAAGTTACAACACGAACCAATTCAAACGCAATTGCAACATGCAATCCAATCTGTATTGGAACAGGGAGATTTTATTTTAGGGCAAGCAGTCTCAGATTTTGAAGCAGCATTTGCGGCAGCATCTGGGGCAGCTTATGGAGTTGGTGTTGCATCAGGAACAGATGCGATCGCTCTCGGTTTGCAAGCGTGTAATATTGGTGCTGGTGATGAAGTGATTTTACCAGCAAACACTTTTATAGCAACCTTGATTGGGGTACAACGGGCTGGCGCGAAGCCAATTCTGGTAGATTGCGATCGCCAAACAGCTTTAATTGACTTAAAAGAAGCAGTAAAGGCAATTACGCCTCATACCAAAGCAATTATCCCTGTGCATCTCTATGGTCAAATGGTATCACCACATGAACTATTGAACTTTGCCGATACATACAAACTACTAATTTTTGAAGATGCCGCACAAGCACACCTCGCCGAAAGAGACGGATATCACGCTGGTTCAGTCGGAATAGCAGCAGCTTTTAGTTTCTATCCCAGCAAGAATTTGGGAGCATTTGGGGATGGAGGAATGCTGCTGACACAAGATTCAGATGTAGCCCAGAAGATGATGCGCTTGCGAAATTATGGTGCATCGCAAAAGTATTTTCATACTGAACCAGGTACGAATAGCCGCTTGGATACTTTACAAGCAGCAGTCTTATACCAAAAACTACCATATTTGTCACAGTGGAATCGCGATCGCTTAACTATTGCCCAGCAGTACGATAGTGAACTAGCACCCTTGGCAACTGCTGGTATTATCCCTATGGAAAACCAAAGTGATACAGGTCATGTGTATCATCTTTATGTGATTAGAGTTGATGATTCTTGTCCCATAGAACGCCAGCAACTCCAAGAAAAACTCACAGATGTAGGAATTCAAACTGGCATTCATTACCCAATTCCTTGTCATCTCCAACCAGCATTCACCAACTTAGGCTATCAGCCTGGAGATTTTCCCCAGGCAGAAAAACTATCACAGCAAATATTATCATTACCGATGTATCCTGGTTTGAGCAGTAGCCAAGTTAAAGAAGTTGTAGCTGCGATCGCTCATGCAGTCTCAACAACTTATAAAACAGATGAACCCTCTCCTGCTGACCTTGGCAGCGTGGTAGCCTGAACAAGAG
>Ga0136636_10000075_pt1 | contig 35624 bp, 32 predicted proteins | sample AntDrymUQ8522106_2_FD_104653 | JGI IMG/M metagenome (GOLD analysis project Ga0136636, IMG submission 104653) | Polar desert sand microbial communities from Dry Valleys, Antarctica - metaG UQ852 (21.06) | ecosystem: Environmental > Terrestrial > Soil > Desert | place: Antarctica: Dry Valley... | reverse complement strand
GTCCACGTCCGGAAAGAAAGCATTATATTGACCTCATATTGATTGAAGCCCCGCACTACCGACATTTGCTAAAGGTAAGGCCGGGCATAACAAGTTGGGGGCAAGTTAAATATGGCTATGCAGCCAATGTTCCAGAAATGCTCCAGCGTTTGAATTTTGATATTTTGTATATCGAGAATATGTCCCTAGCGCTGGATTTTAAGATACTTTTCTACACAGTGTTGGTTATCTTAGGGGGCAAAGGAAAGTAGACGGTCTATTTATCAAAATTATATTTCAAGTTGATCATGCTCCAGCTTTCCGAATAGATTTTTGTGAAAAGGAATCAATCGGTAAAGTCACAGCTTCAATCGAGTTAACTCGGACAAATTCTTGGAATATCCAAAAATTTCGTTAATTCAGCGTCTAAGGTTGAATTTGGGTTAAAATAAAAGATTTCATTATTCCATTGTCTAAGAATTGAGACTCAATTTTTGGACTTAAACTGACTCATCCTAAAAGCTTAAGAACCCAATTTCTGCAAACTAAAGCTTTTTACCTGATTGGCCAATAACTTGTGACCTCATCAAGGCCTAAAGATGAAGGAGTTAGGAATTTAAGTCTTTGAACCATTGAAAATAACCTCAAAAACCTTAAAGATCTTGTAAAAAAAGCCATCCAAAATTGGACAGCTTTGAATTATTTTAGTATTCGTCTTCATTGAAGAAAAAGTCATCACGGCGCGGATAATCAGGCCAGATGTCCTCAATGGTTTCATATATTTCACCATCATCTTCAATCTGTTGAAGATTTTCAATTACTTCTAAAGGCGCACCTGAACGAATTGCAAAATCAATTAATTCGTCGCGAGTTGCTGGCCAAGGTGCATCTTCAAGATGCGATGCTAATTCGAGCGTCCAATACATAGTTACTCTTTATCTGTTTGTATTATTATGGCAAACGCCATATATTGTTAAAAAGTTCTGTCTTAGCTGTTTTTTTTCAAGAAATTATCAAAGAATCAACATAGCGTCGCCGTAGCTATAAAATCTATATTTCTCTTTAATGGCTTGTTGGTATGCTTCTAAGATTAATTCCGTGCCTCCAAATGCACATACCATAATCATAAGACTAGATTTTGGTAGGTGAAAATTGGTTAACATGCTGTTGGCTATATGAAAATCGTAAGGAGGATAAATAAATTTATTGGTCCATCCCTCTGCTGCTTTAAGCATAGATTCAGCAGATACTCCTGATTCAATTGCTCGTATAGCAGTAGTACCTACCGCACAAACTTTCTTATCAGCGGATTTAGCCGCATTTACTTTTATAGCTGCCTCTTCTGGGACTTTAAAATATTCCGCATCCATTTTATGTTTGGATAGATCCTCCACTTCAATTGTTCGAAATGTTCCGAGGCCAACGTGCAGAGTAACTTCAGCAAATTCAACTCCTTTGAGTTCAAGACGCTTCATGAGTTCTGACGTAAAATGTAAGCCAGCAGTTGGGGCTGCCACTGCACCTATTTCTTTTGCGTAGATAGTTTGATAACGCTCTTTGTCAATTTGCTCAGGTTCCCTTGTGATGTATTTAGGAAGGGGAGTGAATCCCAAGTAATCCAAGTCTTTGTAAAAGGCTTCATCATCACCTTCGTAAAGGAAACGTATCGTTCTTCCTCTACTTGTAGTATTATCCACTACTTCAGCCACAAGAATATCGTTGTTATTCTTATCCATGAAATACAACTTGTTACCAACGCGGATTTTTCTGGCAGGATCTACCAGTACATCCCATAAGCGTTGATCGTGGTTGAGTTCACGAAGCAGAAATACTTCAATATCAGCACCTGTCTTTTCTTTTTTGCCGTAAAGACGAGCTGGAAATACTCTTGTATTGTTAAAAATCAGGACATCTTTCTCGTCAAAATAATGCACAAGTTCTTTGAAGATTTTGTGTTCAATTTTGCCGGTTGCCCTGTCCACTACCATGAGTCTTGCATCATCTCTGTGTTTAGCAGGATATTGAGCAATTAATTTCTCAGGTAGGTCAAATTTAAATTGAGATAATTTGGTCCGCATATAGGGATTTCATTTCGAGGCGCAAATATAGAAAATTAAAAGGGTAATCCTACTAGAATCGTGCGCTATCTTGTTTTTTATGAAAATAAGTTCAAAATAGGCCAATATTTCATGGCCATGAATAATTAGTTCACATAACTAAACTACTTTTACATAAAATTGTTAACATTCTCGAATTAAATAAATCTAATATGTTTAAAAAATCTTTCTTTTTTAGTTTGTTGATTGGTTTTGTAGCTGTTTCAGTTCAGGCTCAGATAGCTACCCCTCAGCCAAGTCCTAAAAGCACAATCAATCAAAAGGTTGGTTTGACTGATGTTACATTAGTTTATTCTAGACCATCGGTCAAGGATCGTATTATTTGGGGTGACTTAGTACCTTATAATGAAATATGGAGGACTGGTGCCAATGATGCCACCAAAATCAAATTTTCAGATGATGTTCTTATTGAAGGTATGCCTTTGAAAGCGGGAGAATATTCCCTTTATACAAAGCCAACTCCTACTACATGGGAAGTTTACTTTTATAAAGATCTGACAAGTTGGGGTGTGCCTGAAGAATGGAAAGAAGATCAAATAGCCATTCGTTTCACTGTGACTCCACAGGCATTGCCAATGAAAATGGAAACACTGTTGTTGAGCTTTGATGATGTTAAAATCAATAGTACAACACTGAATATCTATTGGGATAAATTAATGATTCCAATTCGTTTCAAGTTCGATCCAGATTCTAAAGTTGAAAAGGATATTGCTAAGGTATTGGGTGGTCCAGTAGCTGCTGATTTTTATCAAGCTGGAAGGTATTACTTTGATTCAGGCAAAGATATTAACAAAGCCTATGAATGGGTAAGTAAGGCAAATACGATGGATCCAAAATTTTGGACGCTGCGTTTAGAAGCCTTGATTTTGGCTAAAATGGGAAAGTACAAGCAAGCAATTGAAGTTGCCAAAAAGTCAACTGAGTTGGCTGTTGTTGAAAAGAATAATGATTACCAAAGAATGAATGCAAAAGATATTGCAGAGTGGAGTAAGAAGTAAGAATTACTGAATTTCTAATAAAAAAAGGCTGTTCCAATTTGGGCAGCCTTTTTTTGTCACACCAAGTTTGATTTTTGCTCAAAAAAAACCCTTGACAAAATCTTTGTCAAAGGTCTAGTGCCCAAGACTGGATTCGAACCAGCACACCCGTTAGGGCGCTACCACCTCAAGGTAGTGCGTCTACCAATTTCGCCACCTGGGCCAGTGAAACGCAAAAGTATATCATGTTCAAGAATTAACCTACTGAAATTTATGACTGATTAGAAAATTACTCAAAAACCAAGGATACCATTGGATCATTCAGAACATTCAAAATTGCTTGAATTTAATGCCGTAACATTAATGAAAGCTACATGCCTCCAACAAAAAACTATACATAAGCGTATAAGAATGATAGGTATTCAAAAAATATTTTTTATAATATTTGAATATTAAATATATAATTGTATCTTTGTAGTGAACATATCAAACCCATTTCGAATCATTTTAATCCCATGAACATGGAAGGATTTTTACTTCTTTCAGGCTTAATAACCTTTATAGGATTTTTTACAGCCTCTTTTGCTAAAGTTCCTCATAGAACTACTGAAATACGCTAAGATATCCGAGAGGTTTCTGAACTATTTTAAGGCAGCTTTTCTTAGTCTTTGCAAGAACGGTGATGCGAAAATAAAGTTTTGCAAAAGCTCATTGTCGCTGGTCAACACCTCATTTCTATTGCCCAACCAGGCGAGATTACCTTCATGCAGGAAGATTATGTTGTCTCCAATTTCCATTACGGAATTCATATCATGTGTATTGATAATGGTGGTGATGTTGTTTTCAATGGTCAAGTCACGTATCAATTCATCGATAACTATTGATGTTTCTGGATCGAGACCAGAATTCGGTTCATCACAAAAAAGATATTTGGGCTCCAAAACAATTGATCGGGCAATGCCAACCCTTTTTTGCATTCCGCCACTTAACTCAGATGGGAACTTAGCGTTCGCTTTATTCAGATTAACTCTTTCTAAGCAGTAATCTACCCGTTTTTGTTTTTCCCCTTTTGTCATATTTGTAAACATGTCAAGCGGAAAACGTATGTTTTGTTCAGTAGTCAAGCTATCAAACAAGGCTGAGCCCTGAAATAGCATCCCAACTTTTAGTCTTAAAGTTCTCATTGCTTTCTTGTCAAGACCAAACAAATCTATTTTGTCATAATAGATCTTACCAGATGATGCAGGTGTAAGACCAACCAATATTTTCAGCAATACTGTTTTTCCTGCGCCACTTCTGCCAATAATCAAATTGGTTATTCCGGGCTTAAAATCCGCAGTAATACTTTTCAATACATCTGCTGATCCAAAGGATTTGAATATGTTTTCTGCTCTAATCATGAAGTCAATACCAATGCAATTACATAATCAGCCAGTAGGATCAAAATATTGCTAAACACAACTGCACGAGTGCTAGCCTGGCCCAATTCCACACTACCTCCTTTGACGTAATACCCTTGATAACATGAAACAGAGGTTAATAAAAACGCAAATACATAGGCTTTGACAAACATCATGAATACATTGTAAGGAACAAAAAATTCCAACAATCCTCTTATAAATTCAGCACTGGGTATAATGCCAGTAGGAACACTCGCCAAATAGCCGCCCAAGATGCTAATAAATGCCGCTAAGGCTACCAAAAGAGGAATCACGAACAATGATGCCAATAATTTTGGCAAAATGATATAGGCTGCTGTATTTACTCCCATGAGTTCCATAGCATCAATGTGTTCTTTTTGTCGCATTCCCCCAATTTCTGCTGCCATATTGCTGCCAACTTTGCCAGCGAGAACCAAACAGGTAATGGTAGGTGCAAGCTCAATTATTGTAATATCACGTACAATGTACCCTATATAATATTGAGGAATCAATTGATCTCCTAGTTGATAAGCAAACTGTACGGCAGTCACCGCCCCAATAAAAATTGCAATCAATCCAACAATTACAACAGATCCTACACCGATGTCATTGCACATACGCATTGTTTCATTCCAATACATGTAGAATTTCTCCGGCTTGCTGAAGCTGAGCTTCAACATTTTCAAATATCGACCAAAATGGGTAAAGAAATTAATTACCATAATACAATTGTATCTCAAAGTTACACCTTAACATTTAACCAATACCCTTTTTATAATACCTAAGGTGATCTTTTAATTGTTAATTTTGTTTATTGATCCATATCCATTTAAGACCGAACCCAATTTTATGTCAAAAAATATTTTAGTTACTGGTGGAACTTCAGGTATAGGAAGAGCTATTTGTGAACGTTTTGCTGCAGGAGGCTTCAATGTAATAACTTGTGCAAGGACCCCAAACGATTTGGAAGAAATGAAATCGTATTGGCAACGACATTTTCCAAATTCATTTTTGATAACTCACGTAGCGGATCTAAGCATCAAAGATTCTGTTGAAGACTTTATGTCATCGTTGGAACCTAACTCCATTAATATATTGGTTAACAATACTGGAGTGTTTCAAGCTGGTGGTGTTTTGGATTCAAATTTTGCTGATCTAGATAATCAAATCAAAACCAATTTGTACAGCGCCTATTTCACGACAAGAGGAGTTCTTGAAATTGCTCCAAAAGTTGAACATATCTTTAATATTTGCAGTATTGCCTCATTATCTGCCTTAACTGGAAGCGGAATATATTGTATTTCTAAATTTGCCTTGTATGGGTTGTCACAATCACTTCGCCTCGAATTGAGAGACCAAGGTATCAAAGTAACCTCAGTATTACCAGGGGCCACTTGGTCAAGAAGTTGGTCCGGCGCTGAATTGGCCGAGGATAGATTGATGCCTGCAGTTGATGTGGCAGAATCGATCTGGATGGCTTATCATACCAGTCCCAGTACTGTAATAGAAGAAATTATTTTACGCCCTCAATTAGGAGATTTGTAATTATGGAATTTAAACACATTGCTTTTCAAATTCCTCCTAAATCTGAAACTGAGTCTTTAGAATCTGCCAAGGACTTCTATCAGGAAATGAATGCGCGCAGAAGCGTAAGATTTTTTAGCGACCAAGCTGTAGCTCGTGAAGTAATTGAACAAATTGTGTTGACAGCGGGAACAGCACCATCTGGTGCACACAAACAACCTTGGAAGTTTTGTATTGTTGAGAATCTAGAACTCAAACAAAAAATTAGGGACGCTGCCGAAAAAGAAGAAAAGGAGAGCTATGCAACGCGCATGAGTCAAGAATGGTTGGAGGATTTGGCGTCTTTGGGAACGGATTGGGAAAAACCATTTCTAACCACTGCACCTTATTTGATTATTGTATTCCGCAAACCGCAACAACCTCATGGCTCTGGAATGCGGCAAAACTATTACGTTCAGGAATCAGTGGGTATTGCTTGTGGTTTACTTTTAGCTGCAATACAAAAAGCTGGATTGGTTGCTTTGACTCATACCCCTAGTCCTATGAATTTTTTACAAGATTTGTTGGGCCGCCCAAGTTACGAAAAGCCATATTTGCTTATACCAGTAGGATATCCTGCATTGAATTGCACAGTTCCAGAATTAAGTCGGAAACCACTGGATGAAATAGCAGAATGGTTTTAAGAAATCTGTAATATCTGGTATTTGTTATACATTCAAGCCTCCACATATGCTGAGCACCTGTCCTGTTATATAGCTACTGTGATCTGATCCTAAAAAGCTGCACAAATCAGCAACTTCTTCGGCCGTTCCGTATCTCTTCATAGGAATTCCCGATAGAAATGCATCTTTGGTTTTTGCATCCAACTCACCTGTCATTTCAGTATCTATGAAGCCGGGAGTTACCACATTACAACGAATGTTACGAGAACCCACTTCCTTGGCGATTGACTTTGAAAAACCAATTATACCTGCTTTGGAAGCCGCATAGTTGGCTTGGCCTGCATTGCCAAATACGCCGACTACTGAACCCATATTGATAATCGATCCGCCAGTTCTCAACATTGCCTTAATGGCATGCTTAGTTAAGTTGAAAACTGATTTTAAGTTTGTTTCGATTACTTCATCCCATTGCTGTTCAGTCATTCTCAACAGTAGTGTATCACGAGTTATGCCTGCATTGTTAATCAATATTGTAAAGCCTCCCAAATCCTGTTGCACCAAAGTTATCAAAGCTTCAGCAGCCGTATAATTTGCAGCATCACTTTGATAGCAAAAAATATTGGCACCTTTAGCCCGAAGTTCATCCCTTAATGCTTCAGCTTTAGAAGCATTACTTGCGTAGGTAAATGCAACCGAAGCGCCCTCCTGAACAAATTTACGAACAATTGCTGCGCCTATTCCTCTGCTTCCACCTGTTATCAATGCTGTTTTACCGTCGAGAAGTCCCATGATCTGATTCATTTTAGTTGATGTTGCAAACTTAGCATTTGGAAGGCAAATGGCGCTATTTTTTTTCATAAGAAATTTTTACAAATTCTTTTTAAAACATTTTGTGTTATGAAACAAATTGTTTTATCTTTGTAATGAAATAAACAAATAGAAGTTACCTAATAATTTAACCAACATGAAAAAGAACAAATTAGCCCTTTTCACTTTCTCTTTAATTGCACTGATAGTAGCATTGCCTTTGTGTTTTGGAAATAACAGCGCCGAAGATAATATTGAACCAAAATCCAACTTTCAGCAAAAGCGCAGAGATTTGAATTTGACTCTTGAGCAGCTGGCCAAGTTCAGTGGTTTGAGTGTTGAGTATTTGGCAGGAGTCGATAATGGAACCTATGTATTGGGAGAGCCAGAATTGAGCAAGATTGGTCCAATATTGGGCTTGGACTAGGAATAGTTATTCGAAGCAACAGCAAACAATGATTGACCATGCTTGCTGAAGCTCAGAACTTTTGTTTTCAGAATTTATTTTCCACTGTTTTTCAGCCGGGTTTAACTTTGTTTTTCTACTGTTTTCTAAAATGTTTTTGCGACGTTTTTAAGGAGTCTTTCGACTTTTTATTTTAGGGTGATATTTTTAAGTTCTCATTACATTTCAGTTATACCTTTTGGATCAGTTACGAAGTTTAGAAACTTGCTCTCAATACAAAATAAATATTGCGTCCTGGTGCATGAATTCCACTTGCAAATATCCTGTAATTGGTGTCCAACAAGTTCTCAATACCTGCTTGAAGTTTGATGTTGTTGGTTAAGGAATAGGATCCTCTTAAATTTATTACGTACCAAGAAGGCATCCCATCTTTGGTTGCATATACCTCATTGTCTTCAGCATTTAGCAAGTAATCTTCAATTCTTTTCCAGGCAGATATTTGTGCATTTATACTTACATCAAATTTTGATTTACTGTATTGAAGTCCAATATTGCCAAAACTGGGAGGAATATGATCCAAAGGACCATTGGCGCCCGCATTGATAATCCTTCCTTTTTGGTAATTTACATTGGCGTTGACACTAAGCCCTTTAAATATTTGTGCTTTCGTACCAATTGAAAATCCATAAATGTTTGCTTCCCTTTTGTTTTGGGGTGCAAGAACTTCACTGTTTACACCATCGTAAACTATACTATCCTGACCATTGAACCTGAATTTATCAACTACAATAGCATTTCGAAAAGCTGTGCTGAACACGGCAAAATCCATCAGCCAATTATTGCTTAAGGCAATAGATCCTCCAAATTCAAGGTTATAAGTTTGTTCTGGCCTGATATCAGGATTAGGCACAACCACTACACCTTTTCTGGAGTCAAATACTTTTGAAAGATCATCCACATTGGGTGCTCGGAATCCCGTTGAACTAAGAATTGACAACTTTACTTTGTTGCTAGGTCTGTATATCAACCCCAAATTGCCAGACCAACCTAAAGGATTCTGTTGGATTTCGCTAAAAGGGAATGGATAAAATTGCTTTGAATCAAAGTTGGAATTTAAAATGTGTTGTTGTAATCGTATTCCATCTACCAATGTCAATTTATTTGAAATGCGCAAAGTATGCGTCAAATAAGCTGCAATGGTTGTTAGTGAATTGTCTCCATCTGGATAACGCGTGCTTTGTGCTCGGGTTGTATCAACATCTACATTAACAGCAAAGGCAGTTGAATTGACAGTATTATGGAAGGCTTCAAATCCAACCGAAAGATCTGATTTTTCTGAAGTATGTTTTAGGTCGAATGTACCGCCCAAAACATCGACTTTCTCAGTTCTTGCGCTTCTGAAAGCACTGCCAAAGTTTCGTGTAAATCGACTTTCCTCCACGTTTTGGTAATTAATATTTACTCTTGAGCTTTGAAAGAACCTAGATTTATTTGCAATATTTATTTCATAAGCTGCAAGCAATCGTTCCTGCGGCCCGTAATACCATTCTGCTGTTGCTAGTCCTCCTGATTTTGACACATCAGTTAGCCGATCGTATCGGGGAATATTGGATGAATTTGAATATTGAATATTTAGAGTGTGTGTTACATTCGAATTTTGTTGAAACAGGAATTTTTGGAGGATATCGCATTGAGAATAACCTGAAAATTTCTGCTTGTAAGGATCTGAATTTGCTACAAGTGAATCTTTGCCATTGAACCTCTGAACATAGAATTTTTTTAATCCCCACAAACTATCCAAAGCTTGCTTGTTTTTACCCATGGTGAGGTTATCAAAGTCACTGTAAGTGACAGAGCTTAACCAGGCAAATCTTTTCCATCCCAAATTAAAGTCCACGTGCCCAGTTTTTTCATCATTTACGGAACCGTACCTCACGTAGGCATTTGTTTTGGTAAAAATACTCCCGTCAGTTTTTTGACTGAGTTGTGGAGCTTTGGTTCTGAAATGGATAACCCCACCCAGTGCATCACTTCCGTAAACTGTGGATGCAGGTCCGTTGAGCACTTCCACACGGTCAAGAATTGATTGATCCAACGTGATGACATTTTGCAAATGTCCTGCGCGATAAATCAAATTGTTCATACGGACGCCATCCACAACAAGTAATATTCTGCTGGATTCAAATCCGCGAAGCATAGGAGATCCACCACCCATCTGACTCTTTTGTACCATAACCGTTCCACTTTGTTGGAGCAAATCGGCAGTAGTTTGAGAGTTTTGAAAAGCAATTTGATTGGCTTTGATGGTTGTGATTTGTTGTGCAGTTTCTGATTTATTGACACCGAAGCGATCGGCAGAAATAACTATTTCATTGACATCCAATATTTTAAGTGTGTCTTGAGCGGTTGCCAATTGGCAGATAGTAATTCCAATCAACACCAAGCTTGTTAGCTTGATAAGATAATTTATTTTCATAAAATATTCTGTTTGTTAAAGCTCGTATTAAACAAGCTTACTAAGGATAAAGGAGTTTATAGCAGAATTCGAAACATTCTTTACCAAATCATTTTACCACGCATTCTGTCACAACACTGCAATTTGGTTTGAAATCTGAACTCTAGTAAAATGTTACAACCCAAAGAAATGGGTTATTAGATACCAGCCACTTGGGGCGGGTGTCCTGTTTTTTTGCCTGAAGAAATAGTGGATAATAGAAGAAATGCAAATGTCGATTTTTGATGATCACTGGATATTGGCTGATATTCAGCATACTCAATGCAATAGCAGTTTTTTAAAAAATCAAAAATTCGTTGTTGTGCTTGTTGATTATTTGGGTCGTTGTTTTGAGCGCTATTAATTAGATGCGCTATTTTTATGCTGATTTTTGATTCTGGAACATCGTGGTAACATAGGTAACTCACTGAATCTACATCAGAATGTGTTTTTATAACATCATACATTTGACCCTTATATTCGAATTCCTCAGGATGTTCCCATTCTAATTGTGAATCAGCTTTGACCTTTGAAAATTTCATTAATACCAAGTTTTCATCATTGATCTGATGAATCAAGAAGTGCTTTGTGGCTTTTTTTATGCAATACATTTCATATTTCAAAAACAAGAAATTGCACGAAATAGGAGCAATAAAACAAAGCAGAAGCAAAATACTCAATAGTCGTTTCAACTAATTCAATTGTATTAATTGTTGCAAATTTACTCAGCTATTAACCGAATAAAAAAATAAATATTTTGATTAAAAATCACACTGATTGCTTTTAGTTTTCAACATTCAATTTCATGGTTTTCAATTGCTTGCCATTAAGTCCAACTATGACATAATAAATACCATTGGCTTGGCTTGAAATATCTACTTGAAACTCAGAATTCCAAAGCATGTTTTTCGAGATTACTGCTTGCCCTAATGCGTTAAAAAATGTTATCTGATATTGCATGCCAGCTTTATCCATAGGAATTTGGATTCTGACAAATTTTGATGCCGGATTGGGTGACATTGTTATAAGCATTTCATTATTATCCAATATAGAAGTTAGGTTATTGCAATCTGCCAAATTTTCACAATTGCATTTGAGGGCCATTTCAGCATTGTCAAATATTGTGACTGTACCATTGACATCTTTATTGTCAGGATGTTCAGCAGTCCTTCCATCACATTCTAGAAATTTATTGTCATAATAATTAGTCAATCTGTAGTGTGCTCCATTGTTGCAGTTGCCGTCTTCATTGTAGACAATCACATCTCCACCAACTTCTACTGATCCTGAAAGTGTGTAGTTATAAACTTTGCAACGCATACCGATTAATGCATTGCCCGAAAGATTTGCATTTTCGACTTGTGCATGACCAACTACTTTGGCATTTTCACTGATTGTACTTTCACTTACGAATGCATTATCCTGAATAAGGGCATTCCCGCTTATTGTTGAATTCCGAACCACGGATGTGTTTTCAATTCTTACATTGCCGTTGATAGTAGAGTTACCATAGACTATAGCGTGTGAACCTACATAGACGCTGGGTGATACATTTGAAGTGTTTTCAACCCAACCTCCTCCATTTGGATGCAACTGTCCGTTGAATTTGAGTTGCGCTCTAAACTCAGAAGCATCTTGAAACCCCTCAGGATATGCTCCATTAATATTCAATTCATAAGGAAAACGAAAGTGTTTTGGATAGCCTTTCCAGGTGTCATTGCTGGTATTGGTTGTGATAATATCCCAAGGCGCGCCCATTACTACGAGGTACATTTTGGATTCATTGCCTTCTAGAGCAAAACTTAGTTCTGACTCATCGGCCGAATACGTAGGACTGTAGCGACTGACCAAGCCATTCGGATTCTCCGCAACGAAACCGTATCTCCAACCTGCATGGTCATTTGTTTCACTATAGCCTTTGAATTTTATGATTACAGCGCAGCTGTCCTCAATTGGATACAAAGGAATAATGTTGTATCCGTATTCTTCAGGTGCCTGCTCAATAGGCATTGCATATCTGCCTTCAGATCCTGGCATTTTTTTTAATATGGAATATGTCGCTTGAATGGATGCAAGGGAACCATTGAGGTCATTTTTACGAGCTTGTCTGAAGTAATATCCAAGATTATTTAATTCAAAATCATAGGTAGCCATTCGGCGGGCATAGTGGTAAAGGCTATCATTGAATGCATTTTGCGTGTAATTATTGATCCTTTTATAGGTTTGTAACGGGTATTCATAACTGTCAGACTCGCGCCAAAGCCTCGCGACCATATCTAAGCCTTCGGAGATTTGCAGAGCCATCAGAAGCTGATAATTCTCATAGGTATTTTTCCAATCGCCCCAAGTTTCAAGATGATAAACATCCATACCCCATGCGCCAACAGCTTGCGGGTAAATTAGGTTTCGCATGAAATTGGCATGAGTTTCCCAGAAAATGCCAGCATTGTACCAAGCCCCGCCCAATCCTTTGGATGCTCTGTAATCGATGTTATTTTGAGCTTGCATGCTGTGGGTAAATTCATGGGCAGCAACCCCACCATCACGTATTCCGTTGGGGTGTACCCAAAAAGCTCCAATAATTCCATCGACATCACCCCCATTTGCGAAACCCTGAGCGCCATTAGGCCCCCAAGTGCCGTAGATTACTATTACCACTTTAAATTGACTCAATTTTGTGCCAGGTGCATCATCCATAAATCCCAACGACTTGAATTTGGTGTAGATGTATTCCATTGTATCCAAGACTGCAATTGGGTTGAACTGAAGGTCTGGGTCCAAATATGAATTTGGATCAGTACCAACTGTATTTCCCCAGATTAATATAAAATTTTCAGACTGATAAGTTTTATCCCAAGTAAACTGCTTTCCATCAACAGTATTGGTATCCTGAAGATAATTGGGAATATGAACCGACTTTTGTGCAGCCCCAATGCTACTCAATGTGATTGTCAATAAAATGGTGTAAAGTATTTTCATGCCATAAAATTATTAAATATTCCGAAAATCTCATTTTTATTTTAGCGGGATATTTTGGAATCAGATGAAAATTCTTGCAAAATCCTTAATTCATATTCAAGCAATTACAACGAAATCAGTTCTACTTTTCCAGTCATAATTTGGGTTATAGTTGATTAAACTATGCTTAAATTGCACGGTCTAATCCTTAAATCAACTGATGAAAATATCCAAATCCATCTTAATAATAGTTTTTGCTTTTGCAGTTTGTGAGCAAATTCCTAAAGCTCAAAATCTTTACTTTCCTCCTATTTCAAATAATGCATTTTGGGACACAATTTCTCCTGATTCTCTGGGTTGGTGTGTGGATGAGATTCAACCACTTTACGATTATTTGGAGCAAGAAAGTTCAAAAGGATTTATAGTCTTGAAGGATGGCAAAATTGTATTGGAAAAATATTTTGGCTCCTTCACTAAGGACAGTTTGTGGTATTGGGCTTCAGCTGGTAAGTCGCTAACAGCACTTTTGGTTGGTCAAGCTCAAGAAGATGGATTCCTCTCTTTGGATGATAAGTCAAGTACTTATTTAGGTGAAGGGTGGACCAACAGCAGCCTGGATCAGGAAAACAAAATAACTATCAGAAATCAAATTACTATGACCTCAGGTCTTGACGATGGAGTGCCTGATAATAATTGTACTATTGATACGTGCCTAAATTTTCTTGCAGATGCAGGAACGCGATGGTCATACCACAACGGCCCTTATACTTTGCTTGAAAAGGTCTTAGAAGCTTCCACAGGTCAGAAAATAAATACATACACCCAAAGCAGATTGAAAAACAAAACGGGCATTACCGGCTCATGGTTTACTATTGGTTATGACAATGTCTTTTTTAGTAGAGCCCGAAGTATGGCCCGCTTTGGTTTATTGGTACAGAATAATTGCATTTGGAACAAGGACACGATGTTGAAAGACCAAGACTATATCAGCCAAATGACCAATACTTCCCAGAATTTGAATCTTTCTTATGGCTATCTGTGGTGGTTGAATGGTAAGCCAACCTTTATGGTACCTGGATTTCAATTTGTTTTTGCAGGACCATATGCACCTGCTGCTCCTGACGATATGTATGCTGGTCTGGGCAAGAATGGTCAAATTGTAAGTGTTTCGCCAAGCAAAGGAATAGTTCTAGTTAGAATGGGTAATCAAGCTAACTCCCTTTCTGTTCCTTTTACCCTTTGTGAAGGGATTTGGGACAAATTGAACAATATCATTTGCAATTCAACTTCAGCCATTGAGCCTTCCAATACTACAAATCAAACCACTCTTTTTTCTAATTTAGAGAGTTCTTTACTATTGATAGATTGCAAAATTGGTTATGAAATCTACAATGCACTAGGTCAATTGATCAGAAATGGCAAGGGAGCTATAAACTCAGTTGATGTTTCAGATCTTCCAAACGGTATATATTTTATAAAAATTGATAATAAGACATCTAAATTTATGAAGTACTAAGAAAATCAATCAGCCTTACTACACAAAATTAAAGCTTAATAATTGTTCGTATAACAGTGGAATTTGAAGTGTTTATTTTTATGATGTAAGTTCCGGGTTTCAAACCTGAAATGTCTAAATCTAAATTATCCTCAAAATGGATAAGATGTCTTCCCAATAAGTTGAAAATGTCCACTGAGTTGATAATAGTGGATTGGTTGAGTCCAAAATTTATCTTACCCGATGTTGGATTCGGAAAAGCAATATAATCTGTCTGTGGATTTCCATAGGTTTGGGTTGCTTTACAAAATTCGTATGCTCCTACATCCAAAAAATCATCTGTACATCGATTTGTTGAAATATTGGGATGTAAGTATTCAAAAAAAGGATTCAATGTATAATTGTTTGCAATTCCAGCATCTGTTCCCTTATTAAAGCACAATGTACTTTGGTTGGTCAACTGATAGTCATAATTAGTGGGGTTTGAAAAAGCGAACATTGCAGTATCGACTGCAATAAGATTTGAAATTGTGTCCACCATTGTTGGTGGAGTGCCTAGGATGAAATTTCCTTTTCCAGCCATTATGTTATTGTAAGCTTTGAAAATTGTCGTTCCATCCTTGAAATTGAAGAAACTTCCAGAGCTTCTATTGTTCACAATTGTGTTATTTATTGCATATACTTCATGAGGACCAGGATTGCTTAAGCCTTCAAGACCAAAGCCAATGATATTTGAATTTTGCGACTTGGGACCTTGCTCAATAATGTTTCCTATTATATAGCTTTGACCTCCGTTGGGAAGATCCAGACTTCTGCTGGCTGTACCATTTTCTTCATCACTGATCCTGTTGTAAAGTATAAAGTTGACATGGGCTCGACTTTTTAATTCATGGCCAATTGATGCATTGTGAGTATAGTTGTATTGGAAAGTCAGTGTATCAACATTATTGATGTATAAATTATGTGATTGACCATCACCAAAACCATTGTTGTTGAATTCAGAATATTCTATAAAAATATGGCTTGGATTCACGGTTCCAGCTAAAATACCATTTTCATTGTCATGAAATGAGCAATGACTTACTGTCAAGTTTTTCCCTTCCTGTCGGATTCCAGCACCATTTTTATCCGGAACTGAACAAAGTGAAAATTCAATAAATTCCAATCGTGTATTGTCTCCGGCAATAACCCAAATGGCTTTCCCTCCAAATGCTTTTCCATTTGCTTTTAAGTGGGCCATACCTCCAATGCCTCTTATCAATAAGTTACTACTTGTCCATTTAGCAACATCTGATTCGTAAACTCCGGCATCAATATCAATTGTATCTCCGTTGGATACCAGAGAAGCTACTTGACTGGGGACTTTGTACAATCTGCTTATGCCAACTTTCCAAGTATTGGCAAAACTGTTTGCGATAAAGATTGCAGTGATTGAGCAAATAAAAAAGAATTTCATAATGGATACAATTTAATTATTAAGGCTACTAGTTTTCCAAATTTTGCTGAATGATCAATTGGTGGTGCTGTACATGGTAGTTTGTAAAATAAATCATTTCACGCAAGGTTATTTTTCCCAAAAGCGGATGAGGGAGTATAATTTCATCCAGCTCATTTTCGTGAAATTTATTTATTTTTCGAGCCAGAGCTACAGTAATGGAGTTCAGTTTCTTGTTTAGCTCAGAGCGATTGGATAATTCAATTTTTTTTGGCTGAAAAGCTCTTGGTGCTCTACCGCCATTTTTAAGTTTGAGTTGATACTTGTCGATTAGTTCTTCGTTGGTTTTACTCGGTCTGTTGGATTTGCCAAAAAACAGTTTTAATGCAAATTTTGGCAGGCTCAATGCCAAATTTACAGCTTGAACACTTTGACGAATATGTTCCATTTGCTGTCCAGCCGTCCATTTTCCTTCTTTGGCTTCCAAAAATTCCTTTTCATCCAAATTGAGTATGTAACTTGTAAAAGCGTTATGCTCTAATTGAAGTTTTTTTATAAGCTCTTGCTTTTGCATTTTGTTGAAATTAAGCTCAGAACCAAATTGTGTTTTTAAGTCTCCAAAGTTAATCATTTGGGGTGACTAATATTCCTTTCTTACTTCAAAAAAATTAAACTCAGATGAAAGTCATGGGTTATTTTTGAATTGGTTCAAGGATCCATAAACTTGGCATTGCTTTTGCAATCATATTTGTCTTACGTAGATTATTATTTGGCTGCGTCATAGCAGCTTTGTGATACTTTAACATTCTACAAACTTTTGAGAAACCAAACCCTAGACCTGTTCAGCTTCGGCTGTCAGGTCTTTTTTTATGTTCGAACTCTTTTGATGCTTGCTTGTTTTTATTTTATTATTTGGTTCAAAGTCAAGTTCTTATCTTTGCACCTTAATTTATAAAAATTCATAAAACATGAAATCTGCTTATATCGTTTCTGCTGTCCGCACCCCAATTGGGTCGTTTGGAGGCAGTCTTGCTGATGTTACAGCTACTCAACTAGGTTCTGCTGCCATCAAGGGTGCCATAGAAAAAATTCAACTTCCTGCTGATTCAGTGGAAGAGGTTTATTTTGGAAATGTTTGTTCTTCAAATGTTGGTCAGGCGCCGGCTCGTCAGGCCGCTATAGGCGCAGGTCTTCCTTATGGTGTTCAATGTACAACTATTAATAAAGTCTGTGCTTCAGGTATGAAGGCAACAATGTTGGCTGCTCAATCTATTATGTTGGGATTGGCTGATGTGGTGGTTGCTGGCGGTATGGAAAGCATGAGCAATATACCATTTTATGTTCCCAAGGCAAGATTTGGTTATAAATTTGGTGGTGGGGAATTTGTGGATGGTCTTCAAAAAGATGTATTATCAGATGCTTACGACAACCAAGCTATGGGAACTTGTGCTGATGCAACAGCGACAAAATACAATGTGAGCCGTGAAGCCCAAGATGCCTTTGCTACTCAATCTTATCAAAGAAGTGCTGCCGCAACCGAAGCTGGCAAATTTGCCAACGAGATTGTTCCAGTAACAATGATGAAAAGAGGAGTTGAAGTGATTATAACAGAAGATGAAGAATATAAAAAAGGCGATTTTTCTAAATTTGCTACACTGCGTCCAGCATTCAATAAAGATGGAACAGTCACTGCCGCCAACGCATCAACAATAAATGACGGCGCTTCCGCTTTAATCGTTGTAAGTGAGGAAGCTTTGGCCAAGTACAATTTAAAGCCATTGGCAAGAATTGTTGCTTTTGCGGATGCAGAACAAGAACCAAAATGGTTCACTACCACTCCAGTAATTGCTGCTAAAAAAGCATTGGATAGAGCGGGATTAACAACAGCTGATATTGACTTTGTAGAAGTAAATGAAGCATTTTCTGTGGTTGCAATGGTATTCAATCAAGAAATGGGATTCAGCGAAAGTAAAGCGAATGTATATGGTGGTGCTGTTTCATTAGGCCATCCGGTTGGAATGTCAGGCGCTCGTATAATTACAACATTGAATTCAGTACTTCATCAAGAAGGTGGAAAATATGGCTTAGCTGCAATCTGTAATGGTGGAGGAGGAGCATCCGCTATCATTATCGAAAAGATGTAAGCTTTTTAAAATATCGAAATTTGAATATTGGCTTGGTTCTCAAACAAAGCAGCAGGATTGAAGTTCCTCGCAGATTTTCTTTTCTACTATTTGTATGACCAAGTCAATATTTCATGAATATCAGTGAACTTTTATAGCAATTATCTTATTTAATGGATAATTTTGCACTCGAATTATCACAACATCAATTTTATGTCAGAAATAATGACGAACTCCAACGGAACAAGTAAAAGATCTCAAAGAGAAGACAGGTACCAACACCATGATTACTACTTGATGGATGAGTTGCTCAGTCAGGATCATTTACTTGCTCGAGATGCTGTAAGGACATGGGTTAAGCAAGAAGTTAGTCCGATCATAGAAGATTACTCAAATCGTGCTGAATGTCCAACACACCTTTTCAAAGGCTTAGCCGAAATTGGGGCTTTTGGTCCTTCACTTCCAGCAGAATATGGATGCGGTGGTATGGATGAAATAGCTTATGGTGTAATTATGCAAGAATTGGAGCGCGGTGATAGTGGCGTTCGGTCTATGGCTTCTGTACAAGGTTCATTGGTTATGTACCCAATCTATAAATACGGTAGCGAAGAGCAAAGACGTAAATACCTTCCAAAATTAGCCAATGGTGAATTTATTGGTTGTTTTGGATTGACTGAACCTGATCATGGAAGTGATCCGGAAGGAATGACCACCAATATTGTTGATGATGGTGATTCATATATCCTGAATGGAGCTAAAATGTGGATTACAAATAGTCCAATTGCAGATATTGCAGTTGTGTGGGCCAAAGACGAAGAAGGAAAGATTAGAGGTTTAATCGTAGAAAAGGGCATGAAAGGTTTTTCGGCACCTGAAATTCACGGAAAATGGTCTTTACGTGCATCAATAACTGGTGAATTGGTTTTTGAGGACGTTCGAGTTCCTAAAGCCAATTTGTTGCCAAATGTTGTAGGCTTGAAAGGTCCTTTGGGTTGTCTTTCAAAGGCAAGATATGGAATAGCCTGGGGTGCCATAGGCGCTGCATTGGATTGTTACGATTCGGCATTGAGATACAGCTTAGAAAGAAAACAATTTGGAAGACCTATTGGTGGATTTCAACTTACTCAAAAGAAATTGGCTGAAATGATTACTGAGATTACAAAGGCTCAATTGCTGACCTGGAGATTGGGTACACTTGCCATTGATGGGAAGGTTACTCCAGCTCAAATATCAATGGCAAAACGCAATAATGTAAACATGGCCTTGGAGGTTGCAAGAGAGTCAAGACAAATACATGGTGGAATGGGAATCACCAATGAATATCCTATTATGCGTCACATGATGAACCTTGAGACCGTACTTACTTATGAAGGCACTCATGATATCCACTTGTTGATTACAGGTATGGATGTAACAGGATTGAATGCTTTTAAATAGTATTTGTCGATTAGAAAGCAACTTTGATAATAATATTATACCAAATTGTCGGATACTATCGTTCTTTGTGTCGTGAAAAATGAAAGAAAATCAAAGTTCTTCATTGGTTTGCACATTTTGCTATTTTGCATAATGAGCTTGACTTCTTCTGCTCAAATTGGGAGATCTGACACCAATGATGAAAATATTTTATTAACCAACCCTTCATTTGAGGACAAGCCTCATAGTGGAGCAGGAGGCTCAAGAGTTATTGGTTGGTTTGATTGTGGAGCTGAAATGTTTCCCGGTGAGACCCCTCCTGATATTCATCCTGCTTCTGTGGGAATAGAACCTTACTTTGGCGTTACACAAAAGGCTCAAGAAGGAAAAACATTCCTTGGGATGGTTGTAAGAGACAATAATGCTTGGGAAAGTGTGAGTCAGAGGCTAATTAAGCCCTTGTTGCCGGGTCAATGTTATGGATTTAGTATCTACCTATGCAGGTCAACAACTTATGTAAGTGCCACAAAAGTGAATCAGTTAAAAATGCAACCTTTTACCAATCCTTGCCAGTTGCGCATTTGGGGAGGTAATACATTTTGCGGAAGAACTGAATTATTAGCAACTTCAAGCATCGTTATCAACGATCGATGGATCAGATATCAATTTAAATTTTCTCCTAAAGCTCGTGTAAATTACATCACATTTGAAGCGTTTTACCAAACTGGAACACTGTTTCAATACAACGGAAATTTGCTTTTGGACAATGCGTCACCAATTTTCCCAGTCCAATGTGATGAAAAAATGGCCAATGTAGAAAAGAAAGATACTCCTTTGCTCAAGCAAAAACCTCTACAAGCTAAACCCTTGCCACTCAAAACCGAACCGCCAATAGTGCCCAAGCCAGTTGAAGAATCATTGGCAAAAGTAAATTCAAAAGATCTTAAGGAAGGACAAATAATGCGTTTGGATAAGTTGTTTTTTGCGGCTGACTCCTCAAGTATAAGTCAAAAGGCAGCTCCAGTTCTTCAGGAGGTGGTTAGTTTTATGAAAAACAATCCTAATTTGGTCATAGAAATAGGTGGACATACCAATGATGTTCCACCAGATGAATATTGTGACAGACTTTCTAGTGCTAGGGCAAAATCGGTATATGAATTTCTAATCCGAAACGGGATAGAGCAGACCAGATTGCAATACAAGGGATATGGTAAGCGTCAGCCCTATGTCACCAATAAAACTGTTGAAGGCAGAAAGAAAAATCAACGAGTTGAAATTAAAATTCTTAGTTTGAACGGTTGAACTTAGTTTTGTGCAGAATTTTATGCCAAAACTAATTCACTTATGAATGAAGCTTATATTGTTGATGGTATTCGAACTGCCATTGGCTCCTTTGCAGGTTCACTTGCATATGCACGACCTGATGACCTTGCAGCCCACGCAATACACGCTCTTGTATCCAGACATGCCCATCTTGATCTCAATAAAATTGACGATGTAATATTGGGTTGTGCCAATCAAGCTGGAGAAGACAACAGGAACGTCGCTCGGATGGCATTGCTTTTAGCTGGCTTGCCACAGGAAGTGCCCGGAGAAACAGTTAATCGTCTTTGTGCTTCTGGTATGTCGGCTGCAGTTCAAGCTTACAGAGCAATCAAAGCCAATGAAGGTGACTTATTTGTTACTGGCGGTGTCGAAAATATGACAAGAGGTCCTTGGGTAATGGGTAAAACATCAACACCATTCGGAAAAGATACACAGCTCTATGATTCAAGTTTTGGGTGGAGATTCATCAATCCCAAACTCAAAACGATGTATGGAACTGATGCCATGGGCGAAACTGCTGAAAATCTAGCAGAGTTGCATAAGATTTCACGCGAGGACCAAGATGAATTCGCTTATTGGTCCCAGCAGAAGGTCAAAATGGCGCAAGAGGAATCATGGTTTGACTCAGAAATAGTGCCAATAGAGGTCACGAAGGGAAAATCTGTTTATATAGTTAACAAAGATGAATTCCCAAAGCCTGAAACAAATATGGCAATTTTGGCTAGCCTTAGACCTGCTTTCAAAAAAGAGGGAGGGACTGTTACTGCAGGAAATGCATCGGGATTGAATGATGGCGCAGCTGCATTGCTGATTGCTTCTGGTGAAGGACTTAAAGTAAATAAGCTTGTCCCAAAAGCTCGGATTGTAGCATCTGGTGTTACAGGAACTGCACCTCGGATAATGGGAATAGGACCAGTTGAAGCAAGCAAACTAGCATTAAAAAGAGCAGGTTTGAGCTTGGATCAAATCGATATCTTAGAAGTGAACGAAGCTTTTGCCTCACAAGTGCTGGCTTGCACGCGAACACTTGGCTTATCAGACAAGGACCCCCGAATCAACAGAAAAGGCGGTGCTATTGCATTGGGGCATCCATTGGGGATGACAGGATCACGTATTCTCTGGTCAGCCGCTCGTCAATTGCATGAAACAAATGGCAAATATGCATTGGTAACTATGTGTATCGGAGTTGGTCAAGGTTATGCAGTTGTTATTGAAAAGGTATAATCTAGAACAAGTCTTAACTTTAAAGTTTTTTATACCTTTACCACTGTGAAAATTACAAGAGAGCAAAGACTGTTGAGCATGGGGGGGCTTGCCTACTTATGTTTGCTCAGTTTCGCATTAATATTTTATCTGGAAAGAATTGCAATTCTCGATGCATCCTTTCAAATGTTCCTTGTTTTAAAAACCAACAATTGGGCCATTCAAGTAAATCGGTTTGGTGCCTTTATAACTCAGATCTACCCACTATTAGCCAGTAAAGCCGGGTTGAATTTTGTCTGGGTCAGTAAGCTTTATAGTATTTCATTTGTCCTATTTCCTTTAGGTATATTCCTGTTGCTTGGGTTACGGTTAAAGGAAAAAGGAATGGCTTTAGGATTAATACTCTTTTCTATATTGATGTCCCGTTATACTTTTTATTGGATCCAGTCAGAGTTAATACAAGGTATAGTTTATACATTTCTTTACATAGGAGTAAGCAGGAAGGCCAATAGAATGGTAAATTCTTATTGGATTATTGGCCTCAAATTCCTCTTGTTGGTCACAATTGCTTTTTGCCATCCTCTCTTATTATTTGCATTAGTTTTTTATTGGCTCAATGACTCAGTTGACAATCGCAATGGAAATAGAGTTTACTGGGGTGATTTTCTTTTTTTTATATGTCTTCTAATTATTAAACAACAATTTTTTAAAAATTGGTACGATTCTCAATCCTATAGTAATTTAAAGAATTTTATCACTTGGTTCCCCAAATACTGGACTATGCCAAGTAATAAACTATTCCTTAAAACGATCTTGTTCGATTATTGGATCTTTGGATTATTTGTATTGATTACAGTCGCTTCTTTGCTTTATCAAAAATTTTATAAAAAACTGATTCTTTTATGCCTATTCAGCTCTGCATATTTATTCTTATTGAATGTAACTTATGCTGACGGGGCAGATCAGTTTTATATCGAAAGCATGTACTTATTGCTCTCATTTTATTTTATTATTTCATTCGTCACCAATGTACTTCCACTTTTGTTAGGTTTTAAATGGATTGAGCCATTTGTAGCGGTGTTGTTTTTAAGCTGTCTTATTCAAATATATGCACGACACAGTACTTTTACCAAAAGAGTAGACTGGAATAAGAAAGTCTTAAGCCAAGCAGTTGCTTCAAAACATGACAAAGTATTCATATCCAAGGCTCAGGTTCCAAAGGTTACTGTATTAATGGATTGGGGAATAAGTTATGAGAATTGGGTATTGTCTAATATTATTTATGGAAGGACAATTTCGGTGAGCATCGAAGAACAACCAGGAGAATTGGAATGGGCCATTAACAAAAATAAAACTTTTGTTTCAAAATTTGGAACTTGGGATTATTCCGAATTTCCAAAAAACTATTTTGGTTTCGGGGACACTACAAACTATATTCGCCTGAATTTGAATTAAATCTTTTAATCAATGCCCACCAAATTAAAATCATATTCATTCTGGTCCTGCATAATTATTACCCTAATTTTTACAGCGACCGCATTAAATTGTGGTAGATGGAAGACTTGTACATTGATACAATGGGATCAATCCGGTTATAATCTTTATCTGACAGGATTAATTATAAACAACGACTTAAAGCACCACTATTATTACGATCAAATAGACATTTCATACAGCCCAACACAATCGATCAAACGCTATGGCCTAAACAAACATCCAGCAACAGGTCATGAAATTATAAAATATCCTTGTGGAGTAGCAATATTTCAATTGCCATTGTTTCTGATAGCACATTATTACTGTAAATGGTCTGGCGATCATCCTGATGAAGGTTATTCCATACCTTACCAATTGGCTATGACTTTTTCGACTATACTGTTTTCATTGTTGGGCTTATTATTTCTAAGGGCATTTTTGCTGTCCTATTTTAAAGAAAGAACCGTTACAATTGTCTTATTGGCTATTGGTTTTGGAACCAACTTTTATTACTATGGTGCTTATGAACAGGGAATGAGCCACAATTATTTGTTTTTCTTATATGCGGCACTATTGTATTATTTTGGAAAATGGTTTGAATTTCCCAATCACAAAATGGCAATAATCATTGGGTTGCTAACTGGTTTGACAATATTAACAAGACCTACTGATGTTACAATATTATTGATTGTATTTCTTTGGGTAGGTTGGAAGGATTTGTGGCCTTTTTGCATTAAAAATTACAAGTATATTCTGAGTTTTGGAATAGTTATGGGGTTGGTGACTTCTATTCAGCTCGTCTATTGGAAATACCTAACTGGACAGTGGGTGTATTATTCCTATACCTATGAGAAATTTGAATTTTTAAATCCTCATATCTACAAGGGCCTGTTTAGCTATAGAAAAGGTTGGTTTGTATATACTCCTCTTGCTTTAGTAGGATTTTTAGGATTCTTATATTCGATGAAGGAATCACATTGGAAATTTTATGTCAAACCAGTATTCATACTTTTGCTTTTGAATATCTACATCGTTTTTAGTTGGAAAGCTTGGTTCTATGGTGGTTCATTTGGATGCCGAGCTATGTTGCAGTCCTTGGCATTACTTGCATTTCCTTTGGCAAGTCTCATTGAGTTTGTAAACAATAGAATGAAACTAGTTTACAAATCAGCACTTTTATTTACCATAATAGTGTGTGTTGTTTTGAACATTTTCCAATCCTACCAATATCATTTAACGCTCATTCATTACGACAAGATGAATAAGGAATATTATTGGAAAGTCTTTGGTAAGCTACATATCAGTGACGAAGATCGCCAATTGCTCAATCAATAGCCTCATCAATGAGTGCTACCTAAAATAAGTTAAAAGGCATCCAAGCAATCCCATTTTTTAGGTCAATAAAATCATTGGGATCATTGATGTTGAAAAGGCGGCAAGAATATTTTATTTTTGTTCGAATCGTTTCACCAGTAAATGGATCGCTGTAAATATCAATATCTTGGATTTTGAATTCTGATCCAGCAACTTGTGTTCCCAAAAGGTTGTTGTAGATTTTGCCATTTTTTTGTAACTCTATCTTTGTGTTATAATAGCCGTTAGCTTGCATTAAGTCATTTTTATAACTATAGTCCAATGAAATAAAAGAATTGATAGGATTAAGATATTTTTTGCCTATTAAGAAATTCGAGATCAATTTTTTATTTTTATCCTTGATTTCAATTCCTACAAAACTGGGCAGAAAAGTGTCGTTTATATTGAGTTTACCCAAAGGGCCAATTGACTTTGGAATCCAATTTAGAGTGAATTCTGGATTTTCTGAAATAAAGGGTAAAAAAAATTGGCATGAATCAAGTGATGCACCGAAAATTCCGTAAAAGGAATTGTTCAAACTTGGAAACCTTGAGGGATTTATTAAGTCAATGATTTGGCTTTTTTCAGCTATTGTCTGATCCGTATTTATGTCCTTTAAACGAAGTTTTAATTTTAGTGGATCAAGGCTTTTAAGTACAATGTTGTACGGAAATGGTATCAATAAGTCATCATAAAATAATTCAAATTCCGAATTGGGAATAATTGTATTCCACCCCTGAAAGATATTTAAAATTGACTCAATAGAAACTACTTCGCTTTTTAAATCAAAACTATCCTTGTATTGCTGAAGATAACTTAATGCATTTTGGTTTGTTGGGTCAAACACTCCCAAAAATTCAATTGTGAAGATATTGCAATCTGGACATGGCATTCCAAAGGGATCAAATTCTGCTACCTTTGACTTGAAGCTATACAATCCTTTTTGTGGCTCGAAGTGATTGAAATATGAAAAGAAAGTATTATTTTGGCTGTTGACGGTTATCAGTACCTCTTTTCCAGCCAATTCGAACGTGCTAAAAAATTCGTTCTTCAACTTTGGGTCAAATGGTAGATCTACTTCCTTCCTGCAGCTTGCAATAAAAGAAGTAGCACTCAAAACGATCAGTAATTTTAAAAAATAATTCATTGTGCTCTCAGTTAAAATGAAATACGAAACCCATATTTAGATTTATCCCGTTCCGGCCTAATAAGCTACCTGACCAGTTGAACTTGTTCTTAATTGCTTGCGCACTGATTAGCTCTGCTGATAAACTGGCCCATTCGTTGAATTCATACAAGTAATATATTCCTGAACTTAGACTGTATGCGTCAACACCATTTATGCTAATAAAACCCTCAGTTATTTCAAGACCGAATTGATTTCCTATTTTTATTAGTGTACCTGTGTATCCAAGCCAGTAGGATGGCATGAACGTTAACCCTACTCGGTGTCGACCAATTTGGTAATCGAAACCCATTTGTAAATAGAGGAAACTTGATCTTCTTGCACTGATTATATAGTTTGTGTCTCTTGCAAGCAAGGCATTTATTCCACTTTGGGCCCTATAAAATGCAATCTTTGAATATCGGTCAGTCGAAATTCCTAGGCCGTAACGCAACTGAAACTTTGGAGATATTTTTTTCATGCCAATTGCCCCTAATCGGAAGGTATTGGTATTGTTTTGCTTAACAGAGGCCAATATCTCAAATCCGAATGAATTGCTTGGAATTGTCAAAGTGGAAGGGATTTCCTGACCGTGAGTTTGATCAAACCAACCAAAGCTTATTAATATCAATATAGGGTATTTCAATGCTAATTAGTTACTATCTAATAATACCTAAAGTTAACAAAACGCTGCATTACAAATTGGAATTTTTTCAAAAAGTATGTTTTTCATCACTTTGGAAAGTGTTTCTAATGAAGTGGAGCGTTTAAAAATTGACAAATGAAAACCAAAAAAAATCCCGTAATGTTCTGATATAATTATTTGTTGTAATATTTGTTAAGATTATATTCGGTATGGTGCACTAAATAGTTAACTTTGTGCATCAAATCAAGTAATCTCATCATGGATGTAAAATTATTCTCAGGTACTAATTCTCGCCCATTGGCTGAAAAAATTGCTGATTACTATGGTTACGGCTTGGGCGACAGTACCGTTTTGCGATTCAGTGATGGTGAAATGCAGCCTGTTCTTAATGAATCGGTGAGAGGAACATTTGTATTCTTGATCCAATCTACTTTTGCTCCTTCTGACAATTTATTGGAATTGTTGCTCTTAATTGATGGTGCCAAACGAGCGTCTGCAGGTTACATAACCGCTGTAATACCCTATTTTGGATATGCTAGGCAAGATCGAAAAGATAAACCGAGGGTGCCAATTTCCGCTAAATTAATGGCGAATTTGCTGGAAGCGGCTGGTGTTGATAGGGTAATGACAATGGATTTACATGCGGATCAAATTCAAGGCTTTTTTGATATGCCAGTTGATCACTTAAAAAGCGAGGCCATTTTTATCCCTGCTATTGAGCAATTGAATCTTGATAATATGGTTTTTGCTTCCCCTGATGTTGGTGGAGTAAAGCGTGCGCGTACCTATGCTAAATATTTTGAACGTGAAATGGTCATCTGTGACAAATATCGCAAAAGGGCCAATGAAGTTGCAAGTATGACTGTCATTGGAGATGTAAAAGGTAAGCATGTAATAATGGTTGACGATATTATAGATACAGCCGGAACTTTATGCAAAGCTTCCGATGTTTTATTGGAACAAGGAGCGCTGTCAGTTCGAGCTTTTATTACCCACCCTGTATTATCAGGTAAGGCATATGAAAATATTGAAGCATCAAGTATTCAAGAGTTGTATGTCTGTGATACCATCCCAATGAGACAAACATCACCAAAGATAAAAGTGATAAGCACAGCACAGCTTTTTGCTAGAGCCATTCGAAATACACACGAGCATCGATCCATTTCAGCATTGTTTGTAGAGTAGGGTCTTAAAAAATAAATAATAATTTTGGTAATTTGCCTCGCAATTATTACCTTTGCACTCTCTTTTAAAAAAGTAATCATTTAATACCCTGCCAGTTATGGAAAAGGTGACAGTAAAAGCTGAACTCAGAGACACTAAAGGATCTTCAAATGCACGTTCTTCCCGCCGTTCAGGGATAGTTCCTGGTGTTATATATGGAGGTCAGGATGTTGTTCATTTCAACATCAATCCAATTGATTTAAAAAATGTTTTATATACTCCAGATTTCAAAATCGTAGAATTGAGCTTAGATGGCAAGGTATATCCTTGTATCTTGAAAGCAGCTCAATTTCACCCGGTTTCTGAAAAATTGTTGCACATAGACTTATTGGAGTTGACAAGCACTAAGCCATTTAATGTTGAAGTTCCATTGCGTTTCAGTGGGGTATCTCCAGGCGTGAAATTGGGTGGTAAATTCACTCAAAAAATAAGAAAAATCAAAGTAAGAACCACTTTGGATAAATTGGTTCCTTCACTTAATGCAGATATTTCTAAAATGGAATTGGGTCACTCTATCAGAGTAAGAGACCTACAAGTTCCTGAAGGAGTAGCCGTGATGAATCCAGGGGCGATTCCAATTGCATCAATTGAAATTCCTCGTGCACTTCGTAACCAGGCTGGTTAATGACTTGTTAACGCAGGGTTCTCAAAGCTGTTTGGCATTAAATTAGGACTATTTAATTTGTACTTTTGAGGTTTCACAGAAGCCATGAATCAAAATACATTGGGTGACCTTAGGGTTGCCATCGTTCAAACCAGTTTGGTTTGGCAAGACATCAAAGCGAATCGGCTATTACTTAACCAGAAACTAACTGGTCTGTCAGATGCGACAGATTTAATTGTATTGCCCGAAATGTTCACAACTGGATTCAGTATGGATACCAGTCATGCTGAACTTTATCCTGGTGACACGGTTTTTTGGATGCTGGAATGGGCAAATAAGCTCAAATCAGTAATTATGGGGAGCTTAATGCTTAATGTTGACGGTTTGTTTCGAAACAGACTAATTGTAGCAAAACCCAATGGCAGCCATGAATTTTATGATAAGAGACATCTATTCTCATTAGCTGGGGAGAATGAACATTATACAGCCGGTCAAACGAGACTGGTATTTGAAATAAACAATTGGAGGATTTGTCCTTTGATATGTTATGACTTAAGGTTTCCAGTATGGTCAAGGAATAAGAATGATTATGATCTTCTTATTTATGTAGCAAATTGGCCCTCAGTTAGATCTTATCATTGGAACCAATTGCTCAAAGCAAGGGCAATTGAAAATCAATCCTACACCATTGGTGTAAATCGAATTGGGCAAGATGGAAACGGCTTTGAATATGCCGGTGACAGCCAGTTCATAAACCCTGAAGGCAATATACTTAGGAACATGTTGAACAATGACGAAGTTGTCGTGTCAACACTTTATATGGAAAGTTTGATTTCATACAGAACAAAATATCAGTTTCTTAGTGATGCAGATGAATTTGTAATGATTTAAGTGGGATGTTTTAACTGTGGGACTATATGAATTTGTGATAGTCACAATTTATTTTAAAAAAAATGACTAAAAAGGATATGCATTTTTAAACTAATGTGTATTTTTCGCTCTCTTTGAGGGATAAGAATAAATGAAAGTGTTAATACGTTTATTCTAAGAGACCTAATTACCGAACATACTAAACAAAAAAGCTTTGAATTTGAATTATTTTATAGCAATGTGGATTGTATTTGTATCTTGCTCTGCCTTCAGGGAAGCACCTAATACAGCGACCTCGCACCCCTCCACAAATACATCAATTAATACATGGCCATTGAAGTCCTCTCTGTCTTCAAAAGAAGAGTTGAGACTAAATATCATTGAGTTGAGTAAACATTTTTTAGGGAGAAAATACAGATCAGGAGGCAAATCACCTCAAACTGGATTTGATTGTTCTGGTTTTACAGGATATTTATTTGGAACACATAATGTGAACTTGAGTGCGAGTTCTTCATCTCAAATTTTTGATGGTAACTCCAAAAGTATCAATGATTTGGAACCTGGTGATCTCGTTTTCTTCGCAAGATCTCCGGGCGGAAGGATATTTCATGTAGCTTTGGTTACAAATATTGATAATAGTGGGATTCATGTAATACACAGCACGAATACCAATGGTGTAATTGAAACAAATATCAGCAAAGATGCATATTGGGCTCCAAAATTGGCAGGAGCACGAGACGTTATTGGAAACTGAGTAAATCCGTAACTGACCAATCAATTTTGGCACAATTTTGTCTATTAATCAGTCGGATATATAGTATAACATGTTGAACCTAATTTTATTCGGTCCTCCGGGGTCCGGAAAAGGAACACAAGCTGAGTTTATTGCAGATTCATACAATCTCTTGCACATCAGCACAGGTGATTTATTCAGATATGAGCTTAGTAATGATACTCCTTTGGGGCAGTTGGCCAAATCTTACATGTCTAAAGGCGAACTTGTTCCTGATGAAATAACCATAGGAATGTTGCACAATAAGATCAATGCCAATCCAGAAGTTGAAGGTTATTTATTGGACGGCTTTCCACGTACTATTGCTCAAGCTGAAGCTCTGGATATATTGATGAGTGAAATAAACCAAGATATCAATGGCTTGTTGTCTCTAGCTGTGGCAGATGAAATTCTGATAAGTCGTATTCTTCACCGAGGAGAATCTTCTGGTCGCGCAGATGATAACGATGAATCAATCATTCGCAACAGGTTGGAAATATATAAGCGTGAAACCAGTCCTGTTTTTGATTATTATGCTACACAAGGCAAAGCCAACTTAGTTGATGGAGTAGGTGAGGTTTCAGATATTACTGAACGACTAAAAGTATCCATCAATAGTTTGGCGTAACGGAATTTTCCGATTTTATTTATTACTTAATAACCAATGGCTGATCAAAACTTTGTTGATTATGTGAAGATCTGCTGTAGGTCGGGAGCAGGAGGCGCAGGCAGCAGGCACTATGCAAGTGACCCTATTAATCCTCGTGGTGGCCCGGACGGTGGAGACGGAGGCAGAGGAGGACACATTATTGTCCGTGGTAATGCCCAGCATTGGACATTGTTGCACTTGAAATATAGAAAACATGTTATAGCCGGTTATGGCGAAAATGGGGCATCCAATACAAAATATGGAAAGTTCGGTGAGGATGTTATTCTTCAGGTTCCACTTGGAACGGTTATCAAAGACGCTGAAACTGGACAAATTGAAGCAGAAATAATAGACGAGGGTCAAGAAATAATTGTTACTCCCGGTGGAAGAGGAGGATTGGGAAATACCCATTTTAAATCATCTACCAATCAATCTCCTGATTATGCTCAACCTGGAGAGTCAGGAAGAGAAGAATGGAAAATACTGGAACTCAAAGTGCTGGCAGATGTGGGACTCGTAGGATTCCCCAATGCAGGTAAATCCACTTTGCTCTCAGTATTATCGGCAGCTAAGCCCAAAATAGGTGATTACCCTTTTACCACCTTGGTACCCAATTTAGGCCTCGTGTCTTATCGAGATCATCGATCATTCATAATGGCTGATATTCCTGGGATTATTGAAAATGCGCATGAAGGTAAAGGTCTAGGTCATAGATTTTTAAGACATATCGAAAGAAACTCAGTTCTTTTGTTTATGATTCCTTGTAACACTGATGATATCTCTAAGGAATATGAGATATTGCTAAATGAACTTAAAATGTTCAATCCCGAACTTTTAGACAAGCCACGATTGTTGGCAATAACTAAATTGGATCTCATAGATGACGATTTGAAGGAATTAATTACTCCAGATATTCCTACAAAAGTTCCCCATCTTTTTATCTCATCCGTCGCTCAAAAGGGAATAGTAGAGCTTAAGGATACTTTGTGGCAAATGCTCAATCCACCAGAGTAAAATTGAAGTAATAGGTATGACAGCTAAGGTACAACTTAAGAAATTCAGTCAATTTGTTGACACCTTATTACCTCATGAAACGGCCTATTTGCTAAATGTGCAACAATTACAAGATCCAGAACGACTTGCCTTATTGCAAGAATTGGATATTGCTGCCAAGCTACCCAATAAAGCTCATCAAATGCCATTGGAGTATGACAAACGCAAGTATTCCCATCTGAAATCTTGGATTGAGGAAAAATTGAATGAAATTGATGTAGACGCAGCATTTGATTGGATCAATCATACAGAAAAGGAGATTCTGTCTGATAATCTGAGCGTTGCTGATGAGAAAAAAATCCAGAAATGGATGCGTAATGATGCCAGTTCAATCTATTATTTCACGAAATTTTATGACTTATTGCTTCAATATAGGCAATTTTTGCTGATCCGTTTGAGGTATCCTGAACATAAGACAGTACATGAATACATAGTGCTGCATCAAAATCTCTACAATAAAAACAAGCAAGTTTTTCATGAAATTCATGAAGCTACCCAGGATATAATAGCGCACTATAATCATGAAACTACAGCTTCCAATCAATGGGAGAATAGATTGACTGAAGTATTTTACGATATTGAAATCGAAGGCTCCCTAAGGTACATGGCTCTGATCAGATTGACCTTTATACATTTCAATTACCGCGACTTAAAACCACTTAAAGCACATTACGATCTGATGGATCAGTGGCTTTTAAAAGGTGGATTTTATTCCAGGCGGATATTGTTGAATTTTTATAGCAATCGACTGTTACTTCACAGCGCCTTCAAAGAGTATGAAAAAGCTATGTATTATGGATATTTGTCAGTCAAAGAAATCAATAACGACTACATCCATTATGTCAATAACTTGTGTGCAGTTATGCTGCGATTGCAAAAGAATAAGGAAGCTCTTGAATTGATGCGAGTAGCTTATCCTATGATGAAATTGACACCAAGTTTTCACAACAAAATAGGATTCATAGCATATTACATGCGTTGTTTGATGAATAATACTCAGTTTAAAAACGCTGAGAATTATGCCGAAACCTTCTTAAAAGCTTATTCGAAAGAAGTGTTTAGATACAGATGGCATAGCTTTTTTACAGCATATTTGGAATCGATACTTCAACAGTCCCGATATGATAAAATGTTGAAAGTAATCCAGTCCAACAAGTTGATAGAACGAGATCGCCCAAATGAATCTTCACCCAATTATCAACCGATTATCAAATGGTATTTGAGCATTGCACAATATAAGGAGGGATTGATTGACAAAAAAGAATGTACCAAATTATTCAATCAGTTTATTGAAAAAGTAGTAGAAAGCCCTGATCAGAAGAAGCTTGCCGAACAACTTTTGCTCTTGCTAAAAAAACACTTGAATCCAGTAATTGGCCTATTGGATATCAACAAGTTGATGCCGTTCTAATGAGCTTTACTCAATTTTATCGAGGAAATTGAATTATTCTGGCTCAAAGTAGCTCCTGATTTTAGCTAAGTTAGATTTGCCAATATGGATCAACAACTCCTCATTGGAAGCGGCCATAACTTTTTTTACTGAACCAAATTCTTTTAGCAATACTTCGGCCGTTTTTGTACCAATTCCGGGTATGTCAGTTAGGGCAGTTTTGGTAAAGTTTCTGGATCGTTGATCCCTGTGAAATGTAATTGCAAAGCGATGTGCTTCATTGCGCAATTGTTGAATCAATTTAAGGGATTCCGATTTCTTGTTGATATATATTGGAATGGAATCTCCTGGAAAAAATATTTCTTCTAATCTTTTTGCAATTCCTATAACCGTTACCTTATCTAAAATGCCAAGTTGGCGAAGTGCCTCTGTAGCGACGCTCAATTGTCCCTTTCCACCATCTACGATGATTAACTGTGGCAAATCCATTTTCTCTTCAATCATTCGTGTGTATCTCCGAGTGACAACTTCAACCATCGAAGCGAAGTCATTTGGTCCAATTACTGTTTTGATATTGAAATGACGATAATCTGCTTTCGAAGGTTTTGCGTTTTTGAATACCACGCAGCTGGCAACCGGAAATGCTCCTTGTATGTTCGAATTGTCAAAACACTCAATGTGCAAAGGCAGCGCATTCAATTTCAAATCTTGTTGTAACGTTTTTAAGATGCGTTCAGTAGAAGGCAATTTTTTTAATTTGTTCAGAGCTTCTTGCTGTTGTTGAAGGATGAAATAGCGGACATTTTTTTGTGCCATTTCGAGCAGTTTCTTTTTGTCACCAACTTTAGGAACCGTTATTTGGACGCTTGGATTTGGAAAGACAATTGGATATGGAACTATTATTTCAGGTGCAATACTGTTGAACTGCTCCCTCAGAGAGTCGACCACAAAACTTAGGATCTCTTCCTTATCTTCAGTTAGATTATTGATTATTTCAAGCGTATGCGTATTCACCACACTCCCATCAATAATTTTTAGGTAATTAACATAGGACATTTCAGTATTGCTTTCCATTGCAAATACATCCACGTCTCTGATACTTGTTGACACGACAGTTGATTTGGCCTGGTAGTCTTCAAAAGCACTCATTTTTTCTTTCAAGGATTGTGCTCTTTCAAAGTCTAGAAATGCAGCCGCATTTTGAATTTCATTCATCAAGTATTCCTTGACTTGTGCTAAGTGACCCCTAAGAATATATTTGATCTGCTCAATTTTTACCTTGTACTGTTCCTCAGTCTCGAATCCTACACACGGCCCATCACAATTTTTAATATGATACTCAAGACAAACATTGAATTTTCCTCTGCTGATATTGATTTCTGATAAGTTTAAACCACAACTGCGCAAGGGGAATAATCTTTTTATTAAATCAAGCAGGGTGTTGGCTTTCCATTTGTTGGTGTAAGGTCCAAAATAAATTGACCCGTCTCTTACTACTTTTCTGGTAAAAATCACTTTTGGGAACCGCTCATTGGTAATGCAGATGTAGGAGTAAGTTTTCCCATCTTTTAAGGTTACGTTATATCTGGGCTGAAATTTTTTTATTAGTGTGCATTCAAGCAATAAAGCATCAGTTTCAGAATCAGTGATGGTATATTCGATTCTGCGAGCATGCTTCAGCATGATTTTGGTCTTGTAAATAATATTGGAGCCAGTAAAATAAGAACTCAGTCTTTTTTTGATATTTTTAGCTTTACCTATGTACAATATGGTATCCTCAGAATCCATGTATTTGTATATTCCGGGATAATCAGGTAGGGTTGATGCAAGTTTTCTGAATTCTTCTTGGGTCAATCTGGTATATTATTTGCGATCATAAAGTTAGAGTAATTTGTACGAAGGCAGGTCCATGAGTATAAATTTGACATGAAATGACCTTCAAATTACTGATTAGTTATCAATTATTCGAATCATCATTTATCAATTAAGGTCTCGATTTTGGACAGTTATGTAATTATTTAAACATCTCAACAAATAAGTGGCTATTAAGATTTGTGGCTTTGGAATTAGATATTATAG
>Ga0136636_10000074_pt1 | contig 35778 bp, 28 predicted proteins | sample AntDrymUQ8522106_2_FD_104653 | JGI IMG/M metagenome (GOLD analysis project Ga0136636, IMG submission 104653) | Polar desert sand microbial communities from Dry Valleys, Antarctica - metaG UQ852 (21.06) | ecosystem: Environmental > Terrestrial > Soil > Desert | place: Antarctica: Dry Valley... | reverse complement strand
GCGTCGGCCTGCGCCGACGCCGTGCTGCGTCCGCGTAGGCGGACGCGCGACCGTAGGCCGGGCCGGCGCGGCGTTCAGCCGCCAGCCAGCGGGCAGCCCCAAACAATACGCCGCACCCCCATAGATCACGGGCGGCGCAAGCGCATGGGGAAGCGGGCCTTTACGAAAGTATCTGCTTGTTTAATAGTCTGATATAATGCCAGCGATGGCATGTTCGTCGTCCTTATCGTGCGTTTGCGCACGCGGAGCTATACACAATGGGCCTCTTCTCGCGCGGCGTTCAGATCACCGAGCAGCAGGTGCTGGCCGCCCTCAGCACCGTGCAGGAGCCGGAGCTCGGCGGCGACCTGGTGTCGCGCCGCATGATCAAAGCGGTGAAAGTGGACGGCAGCGCCATCGGCTTTACGATCGAGCTTACCACGCCGGCCTGCCCCATGAAAGATCAGATCAAGGGCGAGGCCGAGGCAGCGGTGCGCGCGATCCCCGGCGTATCCGACGTAAGCATCGAGTTCACCGCCAACACGCGTCGGCCCGCAGGCATCCCCGAGCAGGCGCCCATCCCCGGCGTGGCCAACGTGGTGGCCGTGGCCGCCGGCAAGGGCGGCGTAGGCAAAAGCACCGTGGCCTCAAACATCTCAGTGGCCCTAGCGCAGGAGGGCGCCCGCGTTGGCCTGCTGGATGCCGATGTGTTTGGGCCGAGCCTGCCGCTGATGTTCGGTGTGCGCGGCCAGCCCGAGGCCTTCCAGAACGAGCAGGGCGAATCCCTGATGATCCCGCTCCAGGCGCACGGCATCAAGCTGATCTCGGTGGGCTTCCTGGTAGACGAGACTCAGCCCGTGATCTGGCGCGGCCCGATGGTGAGCCAGCTGCTGCGCCAGTTTCTCTACAATGTGGACTGGGCGCCGCTCGACTATCTGATCATCGACATGCCCCCTGGCACCGGCGACATCGCCCTGACGCTCGCGCAGGCGCTGCCGCTCACCGGCGCGCTGATCGTCACTACGCCCCAGGCGGTGGCCACGATCGACGTGGTGCGAGCCATGGAGATGTTCAAGAAGGTGAATGTGCCGCTGCTCGGGATCGTGGAGAACATGGCCTACTTTGTGGCCCCCGACACCGGCACGCGCTACGACATCTTTGGACAGGGCGGCGCCGAGCGCATCTCTGCGCGCCTGGGCGTGCCCCTGCTTGGCCAGATCCCGCTTGGCAGCGCCGTGCGCGCCGGCGGCGACAGCGGCGCCCCCGCCGTGATCAGCACCGCCCCAGACGCCTACGCCGAGGTGTTTCGCGCGGTGGCCCGCCAGCTCGCCGCGCGCATCAGCGTGATGAAGTTTGCAGCAGCTGCGTAAGGTGACAATGTGACAAGGTGACATGATGACCAGGTGACACCTAGCGGAGCCATCACATGTCACCCGGCCACCTGGTCAGCCCGAGCGAAGCGAGGGCATGTCACCTTGTCAGGTAAAGAACCGCTATGACAATCGAACACCCACTGAAGGGCACGGTCCCGGTCACCTTCTTCGAGCCGCGTGCGCTACCTGCGTATCCTACCGACGCGCCCGCGCTCGACAGCTTTGGACGGCGGATCGACTATCTGCGCATCTCGCTGACGGATCGCTGCAACATGCGCTGTGTCTACTGCATGCCCGCTGTTGGTATGCAGTTCCAGCCCCGTTCCGAGCTGCTCACGAACGACGAGCTGCTGCTGGTGGTGCGCGCCGCTGCGACCGCCGGCTTCCGCAAGCTGCGCCTCACTGGCGGGGAGCCCGCCCTGCGCCAGGATCTTGTGGAGCTGATCCGCGCCATGAAGGCTGTACCCGGCATTGAGCAGATCGCCATGACGACGAACGCCCTGCGGCTGCGCAAGCTCGCCGAGCCGCTGAAGGCGGCCGGCCTCGACCGGGTGAATATCAGCATTGATAGCCTGGACCCGGTGAAGTTTCGTCAGCTTACCCGCGGCGGCAACCTGGACGAAGTCTGGGCCGGGATCAGGGCCGCCGACGCGGCCGGGCTGCGCCCGCTTAAGCTGAACGCCGTGATTGTGCGCGGCATGAACGACGACGAGGTGATCAAGCTTGCCGAGCTGACCACGCAGCACCCCTGGGAGTTTCGCTTCATCGAGGTGATGCCGCTCACCGGGGTGGCCGGGCTCGCCGACGAGGGCGTGGTGAGCACCGCCGAGCTGATCGCCCGCATCGAGGCCCACTTCGGCCCGCTGCAGCCCCACGGCCAGGACCCCGCCGACCCCGCGCGCCGCTACCGCATCCCCGGCGCCCCCGGCAAGCTTGGCTTCATCAGCGCCGTCACCGACCCATTTTGCGCCACCTGCAACCGCATGCGCCTCACCGCCGACGGCCGCCTGCATCTCTGCCTGCTCCGCGACGACGAGCTCGACCTGCGCGCGGCCATCCGATCTGGGGCGAGCGAGGCCGAGGTGGAGCAGATCATCCGCCACGCGGTCAACCTCAAGCCCTGGGGCCACGGCCTGCCCGACGGCGTGCGCCCGACGCTGCGCGGCATGTCGCAGCTTGGAGGATAGCAGGGGCAGGAGCAGGCGGCAGGCGGCAGCAGTCGTCGAGTTCAGCGCTTGACAGCCCATCAAACATAGTGTATAGTTGACACATATCGAGGGCTTGGCCCTCTTTTCCACCGCCGCAATTAGTGTTATTTCAACAATTACTCGGGAGCCACACGCTCCCTTCCTTTCGGTCGCAAGATAGTGTCTTTATAACACCTGCGAGATTACGGAATGGTGTCATACATGCAACTGCGTACCACCGCCACGTTTGTAAGATACGCACTTCGCCGGCAGCCCCGGTAACAATAGTCGGCACACCAGAATGGGAAGGGGAATCTCCATGGAGCTCGGCATCGTCATCGCCATCACGGTCTTCTTCGGCATCGCGGCGCTCAGCACGATCGCGCATCGCAACACCACGCCCGCCACCCAGATCGTCCTGGTGCGCGCCGATCAGCTCAAGGAGGCGGAGCACGGCGACGCGGGCCTCGGCATCTTCCTGCTGATCGCCGTGATCAGCGCGGCGATCTGGTTGCTGTAGCATCGGACGGTGGACGGTGGACGGTGGACGTTGCGGCGCCCGACCGTCTACCGTCTACTAGCTTCCCGGAAGCTCTTTACCCTTCGATCGCCTTCAGATCCTCCAGGATCGGCTCGGCGGCCTTGATCAGCTCGTCGTTCACCTCCGCGAACACGGCGCTCGGCGCCTCTTTGTTCACGATGATCCGCTCCAGCCCCTTGCCGATGATCTGGTCACCGTTGCGCACAAACACGCGGGCCGCGTCCTGCGCGCGCGTCAGCGGCAGCTGCTCCACCGCCGTCTTGAAGTTGGGGTTCTCCGCAAAGAAGGCCTGCATCTCCGGCGACTCTTTGGAGCTGATGCGCACCGGCATGTAGCCCGTATCACGCGACCACTGCCCGGCCTGCTCGGGGTTAGTGGCGAAGGCGACGTACTGCATCGCAGCGAGCTTCTTCTCGTCGGGTGTGCCACTGGGGATGGCCAGCCCCGCGCCGCCGGTGGGGCAGCCAAAGCCCGTCTCCTTGGGCAGCAGGCCCACGCCCACCGGGAAGGTCGCCGTGGAGGTGATGCCCGCCAGGCCGCCGGTGGAGGCCATCATCGTTGCCGCCACGCCGCCCACAAAGTCCTTGTTGATGTCGGACGAGAGGCTGGCCCAGCCCAGGGTGTTGGCCGTGTCCTGGTAGAACTGCGCCGCCCGCACCGTGTTCGGGTCGGTCAGGCTCATCGTGAAGTCAGGCTGCGAGAACTGGCCACCGTGCTGCCAGGTGACGCCCTGGAAGAGCCAGGCGATGTAGCTGGCGCCGTTGGGATGCGCGAAGGCGCTGCGGGCGAGCGTGTCGCCGTCCTTCTTCATCAGCTTGGGCGCCCACTCGCTGAACTCGGCCCACGTCTCCGGCGCGCGGTCGGGCAGGCCAGCCTCGGCAAACACATCCTTGTTGTAGTAGAAGAGCGGCGTGGAGCGGGCGAAGGGCACCCAGAACTGCTTGTCCTTGCGCTTGCCCTCGTTCAGCAGCACCGGCTCGTAGTCGGCAAAGTCCACGCTCGCCTGCTTGGCGAGGCCGTCGAGCTCGCCGATGGCGCCCGCCACGTAGAAGCCGAACCACCAGACATCGGAGAGCAGGAGGACGTCGGGGATGGTGTTGGCCTGCAGGCCGGCGGTGAACTTCTGGGCGGTCTCTTCGTAGCTGCCCTGGAACTGGTACTCGACGGCCACGTCGCTCTGCGACTCGTTGAAGCGCGTGACCATCGCCTGCTCGGCCTCGCCGAGCGCGCCACTGAACGAGCCCCAGTAAGTGATGTTCACCGTCGAGCCGGTCTGGCTTACCACGGTGGGCGCGGCGATAGTGGGTGCGGGTGCTGTGGTAGCGGCGGCGGCGGTGGTGGGCGCGACCGGGGCCGTGGTGGATGCGGCGGCCGGGGCGGTTGGCTCCTGGGCCGCAGGCGCGGCGCCACAGGCGGCCAGGGCGGCCGAGCCGCCACCGATCATCAGCACCCGCAGCATGTCACGTCGGGTCAGCTTGCGCTGCTCCATAGTCATTCTCCTTCTGCTCACACGGGAAATCTGTAACCTTGAGGGGACAGGGGACAGCGAACAGGGAACAGCTCAGGCCGCTGCGCCCTCTCCCCTCTCCGTTGTGCCCTCAGCAGCGAAGCGATCCGTCCTTCCTGGCCCGGCCCTGTGCCCTATACCCAGTTCCCTGTACCCTCCTCAGCCCTTCACGGCGCCTGCCGCGATGCCATCCACGATATAGCGCTGGGCCCAAAGAAAGCCGACCAGCACGGGGATAATCAGGAAAAGCGAGCCAGCCATCACCACGCCCCAGTCGGTGAGCCCCTCGCTGTTGCGCAGCCAGTAGATCCCGATCGGCAGCGTGCGCATATTGCTGGTGTTGGTGACGATCAGCGGCCACAGGAACTCGTTCCACTTGCCCACCAACGAGAGCAGCCCCATCGTCACAATCGCGGGCTGCGCCATCGGCACGACGATCTTTGACAGGATGCCCAGGGTGCCCGCGCCATCAACCCGCGCCGCCTCGATCACCTCGTACGGCAGGGCCAGAAAGGCCTGGCGCAGCAGAAACGTTCCGTACGCGATTGCCGCCCCTGGCACGATGATCCCGGCGTAGCTGTTGATCCAGCCCAGCCGCGCGATCGTGAGATAGTTCGGCACAATCGTGATCTCGGCTGGCACCATTAGGGCGGCCAGCAGCAGCAGGAAGACCAGATCCTTGCGCGGGAAGCGCACAAAGGCCAGCGCGTAGGCCGACAGCACTGCCAGCGTCACCTCGGCCGCCACGCCCAGAGCTGTGGTGATAATGCTATTGAGGTAGTAGCGCCCGAACGGCGCCGCCTCCCAGGCCGCCGGGAAGTTCGCCAGCGTGGGGTTCTGCGGCACCCAGGTGGGCGGAATGCGGTAGATCTCGCCCGACTCCTTGAAGGCCGCAATCACCGTCCAGTAGACCGGCAGCCCGATCACGAGCACGGCCAGCGCCAGGGCCACGTAGCCCGCCACCCGCCACCCCGCACCGATCCGCCGCGTCTCCACGCGCTCCACAGGCCTCGCCATCACCAGCTCATCGCTCAACGCCATAACGCCCCTTGTCACCCTGTCACCCTGTCACCCTGTCACCCTGTCACCCTGTCACCCTGTCACCCTGTCACCCTGTCACCCTGTCACCCTGTCTCCGCTACCCATAGCTCACCTGCCGCTCCAGGTAGCGCACCTGGATCAGCGTGAGCACGAGCATGATCAGGAACAGCACCACAGCCACCACGCCCGCCTCGCCGGCGTCGTAGCTCACAAAGCCCAGCTCGTACAGGTACAAGATCAGCGTGCTGGTGGCGTTGGCCGGGCCGCCGTTCGTGAGCACCTTCACGATGTCGAACGACTGAAACGTGGCGAGGATGCTCGTCACCGAGAGGAAGAAGGCCACGGGCGAGAGGCCCGGCAGGGTTACGTTCCAGAAGCGCGCCCAGGCGCCGGCCCCGTCCACGCGCGCCGCGTCGTAGAGCTCGCGCGGGATGCCCTGAAGCCCCGCCAGGTAGATCACCACGGCGTAGCCCAGGTTCTTCCAGACGTACACGATAATCACGGCGGGCATGGCCCAGGTGGGGCTATTCAGCCAATCGGGCGAGTTGAGCCCCACAAAGCCCAGCAGCTGGTCGAGCAGGCCGTAGCGCGGGTCGAAGATGTAGCTCCAGACCACGGCCACCACTGCGCCAGACATGATCACCGGCGAGAAGAGCACCGCGCGCGCCACGTTGCGGTAGCGCAGCGGCTGGTTGATCAGCAATGCCAGGGCCAGGCCGAGCAGCAGCGTGAGCCCCACCGACCAGACGGCGAAGGTGACGGTGTTGCCCACGATGGCCCAGAACTGCCTGTTGGTAAAGACATCGATGTAGTTATCGAGTCCCACAAAGGGCTTGGTTGGCCGCAGGAAGTTCCAGCGCACAAAGCTCAGGTAGAGGTTGTAGAGCAGCGGCCAGTAGGTAAAAATGGCGAAGAGCAGCAGGTTCGGGCCGATCAGCAGCACGAAGAGCAGCCACTCGCGCCGCTCACGCGGGGTGGCAGGGCGCCGAGCTAGTGAGCGTTGTGCCATAAACAAAAGAGCGCAGATCGTCCGGAGACCGGCGCGACCATGCGCTCGCCTATATGCGTCCGCCCCAGGGCGGGTTGATGCCTGAACCACAGCGTGTAACGCGGCCATCCTAGCGGCCCCGTGTTAATTTGGCTTAAACCAATGATTAAGAGCTGGTGAATAGGCAGTTAACGAGGCTACGCTGGCGATACAATGAGCTGGGGCTGTCGTTTATTGAGCAGAACTGGTGATTGAAGGAGCCCGTAATGCTGAGTATGTTTAGCCGCCGCCCCGATCTGCGCGCCGCTTTTGTGGAACTGGAGCGCCAGGGCGTGCCCACCGCCACCGCCGCGCGCCTGGCCGAGCTCTTCGCCCGCGCCGATGCCCGTGAGCTCGCCTATGTCAATCCGCGTCTGCTCGCAGCCAACCTGGAGCTGGACGAGCGGGCGACCCTACGGCTGCTGCTGGCGGCGCTCTACGCTGGGCTGGTAGATCTGCACTGGGACGTGCGCTGCCCCATGTGCGGCAGCACGCAGCATCGCTCCGGCAACCTCTCCGGCCTGCACCACGACGAGGAGTGCGGCACATGCCGGGCGGTCTTCGCCTCGCGCCTAGACGACGAGGTGCGCGTGAGCTTCAGCCTGGCCGAGCGCCTGCGCCCCCGTGCCGCCGTACACGACAAGGCGCATCGCGACGGGATCGACGCCCGCCTCGGCGCCACCCCCGGCCACGCGCTGCTGCTGATGCCCGAGTTCCAGCGCCTCTTCCCGCAGCAGCGCCTGCTGCCCGACGAGAGCCTGAATGTGACGCGCACCGCAATCCTCTTCACCGACCTGGCTGGCTCCACGGCGATCTACGCACGGCGCGGCGACCCACGGGCCTACCATCTGGTGCGGCTGCACTTCGACGAGCTGTTTCGCGTGGCAGACGAAGGCGGCGGCCTGATGGTGAAGACGATCGGCGACGCGGTGATGGCGGCCTTCGCCACGCCCGCCACCTGCCTGCGTGCGGCCCTGGCCATGCAAGATGCCGTTGCGGCCCTGAACGAGCGGGCCGGCCTGAGCGGCCAGGAGCGCCTGATCCTGAAGGTGGGCCTGCACAGCGGCCCCTGCCTCGCCGTGACGCTGAATGAGCGGCCCGACTATTTTGGCGGCACGGTGAATATCGCCGCCAGGGTGCAGGGCCTCTCCCACGGCGGCGACATTGTGCTTACCGAGGCGGTGCGCGCCGACCCCGAGGTGGCCGCGCTGCTCGCGGGGCGCCCGCTCACCAGCGACAGCGTGCAGCTGAAGGGCATCGACGAGCCGGTGCTGGTGCATCGGCTGAGCCTGGGCTAGCGCATCTGGACGGTAGACGATGGACGGTGGACGGTAGGTTACGGCACCGTCCACCGTCCATCGTCCACCGTCTACCGCTGCCCCACCGCCGCGAGCACGGCCTGGATGGCGAGGACGATCATGTCGGGGCGCTGCCGGGGGAGGTCGTGGCCACTGTCGGGCACGACGATCACGGTGCTGTCCGATGAGAGCGCGGCCATCGCCTTCGGGAGCTCCTGCTGGAGCAGGCCCACAAGCTGCGCCTCGACCTCAGGGGGCAGGCCGGGGGCGAGCACATCGGGGGTGCCGGCCACAAGCACCACCAGGGGCCGGGCGCCAAGCGGGGCAGCGGCGCGCACCTGCGCGGCCACGGCGGGGATGTCGAGGCCCTCGGCGTTACGTGCGGGGTCGGCCACCTCGCTCGTGAGGAAGCGGCGGAAACCCTGGAGGCGCTGGCTATCGCCGGGCGTCTCGGGCGGCAGGGCGGCCAGGGCGCGCTCCCACCAGTCCTCGTGGACGGCCTCGGCCAGGATGAGGCCGATCACAGCGTCGGGGTTGTCTGCGGCGAAGCGGCGCGCAAAGAGGCCGCCAAACGAGTGGCCCACCAGGATGTAGGGGCCAGACACGCCAGCGGTGGCCAACAGCGCGCGTAGATCGGCCGAGGCGCTGGCTGCGTCACGCGGGGGCGGGCCGGGGTTGCTCACACCGAGGCCGGCGCGGTCGTAGCTACAGACGCGGGCGTAGCGGGCGGCGGCGGGCTGCACCTGCTCCCACGCCGTGTGGTCGGCGGCGAGGCCGGCCTCCAGGATCACGGTGGGGGCACCAGGGATCGGCGCGCTGCACTGGAGGAAGAGCGCGCGCCCGCCGATGTCGATCCGGGCGCCTGCCTCCAGCGCTGCGGCGGGGGGCGGGGTCGCAGTTGCGGCAGGCGTAGGCGGCACAGTCGGGGCGGGGGTTGCGGTGGGCAGCGCCAGGGTCGCGATGGGTACGGCGGCCTGGGGAGCGGCGCACGCAACAAGCAGGGCTGCGAGGAGCAGGGCGAGGAGGGGGCGTGCCATAGGAAGATAATCCGCAGATTACGCAGATTACGCAGATGCTGCATGCTCAATCTGCGAAATCTGCGTAATCTGCGGACAAGAAAACGGAACTCACCTACTGCGGGGTCGTCACCAGCTCGGTGCCGGCCACCCAGCCCTCGCGGCCGTCGCTGGTGCGGATGTGCCACCATGGGTAGCCATCGTCCTGCACAGGACCATCAAGCAGCGTCATGCTCGTGCCGGGGGCCAGGCCGGCGAAGGCGTTCGAGTCGAGGCCGGGCTTGTCGCGCAGGCGCAGGTTCTTGCCGCCCGCCTTCTGCACGTAGGCCGTCACGCCAGCAGCCAGGCCACCAGCGGCGGGGGCCTCGGGGGCGCTGCCAAGCACGGTACCAGCAGGAGCAGCGGGCGTTGCGGAGCCGAGCTTGCCAGCGCCGGGGATGGCGGTGGAGGTGCTAGCGTGTGCGGCGGCGGCGGCAGCAGTGGCGACTCTGGCGGCCTCGGCCTTGGCCTTGGCGGCCTCGATCTTCAGCTTGGCCAGCTCGGCGCGCGCGTCGGCAAGCGCCTTCTCGGCGTGATCGTCGGCGGCGACGTCCTTCTTCGCGGCATCCAGCTTATCTTCCAGGTCGCCGATCTCTTTGCCCTTCTGGGCAAGCTGGTCGCTCATGCTACGCATGGCCTGGGCTGTCTTCTCGGCCTGGGCTTTCTCGGCCTTCTCTTCCTCTTCCTTCTTCTTGTTACCAAAGCCGAACATGGCACGCTCCTTCTGTAACTGCTTGCGCCACTCCCTTGGGGGCGCCTTCAGTATAGACGCTTTTTCAGCCGCGATGTCACTGTGTAAGGGCAGCTCAAGTATTGCACGAGCCGTGCCAGCCCGCTGCGAGCTGGCCGTGATGGTAGACGGTGGGGTCCGGCACCGTCCACCGTCCATCGTCCATCGTCCACCGTCCTGCTAGCGATTCCGCGACGCAAGAAAGTCGATCACATCGATCTTGGTGACGATCCCCGCCACCTTGCCGGCGTCCACCACCACGGCGGCGGCGCTGCGCCCAAACAGGCTAGTCAGCTCCTCCACCGGGGTGTCGGAGGCGACGGTGGCGACCTCGTGGTTGTGCAGGCCCTCGATGCCGTGCTCCATCGCGCCGCCATTAAGCAGATAGTCCAGCAGGTCGCTCTCGCTGATGATACCGTGCAGGCCGCCCGCGCTGTCGAGCACGGGGAGCTGCGAGATGCCGTGGGTCTTCATCAGGCGAATGGCGGCGGCAACGGTGGTCTTGTCGTCGGCGGCGATTACCTCACGCGGGTGCTCGGCCACCAAGTCGCCAACCGTCGAGCTCTCCAAAAAGCCGTTCTCGCGCATCCAGTTGTCGTCGAAGAGCTTGGAGAGGTAGCGGCTGCCGCTGTCGGGCAGCAGCACCACCACAATATCGTCCTCGGAGAGCTGCTCGGCGGCGGGCGAGCGCAGCCACTTCAGGGCGCCAGCCACGGCCATGCCGCAGGAGCCGCCGCAGAAGATGCCCTCCTCGCGCACGAGGCGGCGCGTGGTGAGGAAGCTCTCGCGGTCGCTCACCTGAGCGACATCGTCTACCACGCCGAAATCCATAGTAGAGGGCAGAAAATCCTCGCCCACGCCCTCCACCTTGTAGCCGTGGGCGGGGCCGAGCACGCCGGTGCGGAAGTACTCGGTGTAGAGCGAGCCCACCGGATCGATACCCACCACCTTCACCTCTGGGTTGCGCTCCTTGAGGTACTTGCCGGTGCCGGAGATCGTGCCGCCGGTGCCCATACCGGCCACGAAGACACTGACCTTACCGGCCGTCTGCTGCCAGATCTCGGGGCCAGTGGAGCGATAGTGGGCGTCGGGATTGGCGGGGTTCCAGTACTGGCCGGCGAGAAAAGCGTGGGGCGTCTCCTCGGCCAGGCGCTTGCTCACCGAGTAGTAGGAGCGCGGGTCGTCGGGCTCGACGGCGGTGGGGGTGATCACCACGCGGGCGCCGAAGGCGCGCAGGGCGCGGATCTTCTCCTCACTCATCTTGTCGGGCATCACGAAGATGCACTTGTAGCCCTTGATGGCGGCGGCGATGGCGAGGCCCATGCCCGTGTTGCCGCTTGTGGGCTCCACAATCGTGCTGCCGGGCTTGAGCAGGCCGCGGCGCTCGGCGTCCTCGATCATCGCGATGCCGATGCGGTCCTTCACGCTGCCGCCGGGGTTGAGGAACTCTAGCTTCACTACAACCTGGGGGCGGATGCCGCGCGCCAGCTTGTTGAGACGCACCAGGGGCGTGTTGCCGATCGTGGCGAGGACATTGTCGTGAATCTGGGGCGAGGTGGCGGTGCTGTCGGGGGCTGCGGTCACTATCACTAGAACCCTCCTTGAACGATCGCTCCGCGCCGGTGCGTGCGGCGCTCCGTTGCGCGCTGGCGTGCCGGGTTTGCTGCGGCGCCATGGTAGCACAGGGGCGGGAGCGCGGCAAACAGCACTTGTGCCAGAGCGGTCGAATGAGGTATAATAGAGCTGGAAAAAGAAAATGATCGGTTCTAGGCATAGGTATTGAGCTTGACTGCTGTTGAGACGCTTCAGTTAATCGCCCAGGAGACAAAGGGCTGCACGCTGTGTGGGCTGCACGCTGGGCGCACCAAGGCCGTCCCAGGCGAGGGCCCGCCCGACGCGAAGATCATGCTGATCGGCGAGGGCCCCGGCTACCACGAGGATCGGCAGGGCCGCCCCTTTGTCGGGCCATCGGGCCAATTTCTCGACGAGCTGCTTGCCATGGCCGGTCTCCAGCGCAGCGAGGTCTTCATCGGCAACGTGGTGAAGTGTCGCCCGCCCCAGAACCGCGACCCGCAGCCCGACGAGGTCGCCACCTGCACCGAGCACTACCTGTTCCGCCAGATCGAGGCGATCAACCCCACCGTGATCGTTACGCTGGGGCGTTTCTCGATGACGCTCTTCATGCCGCGCGAGAAGATCTCGCGCATCCATGGCCAGCCGCGCACAGTGGATGGCCGCCTGATCGTACCCATGCTTCACCCGGCGGCGGCCCTGCACCAGCCGCAGAACCGCCCCTTGATCGAAGCCGACTTCCAGCGCCTGCCCGAGATCCTCGCCAACGCCGAGCACGAGGCCGCCAGCAAGGCAGCCGCGCCCGCGCCGCAGCAGAATGATGAGCCGCCTCTAGAGCAGCTGAGTCTTTTTTAGACTGCTGATTGAACGAGCAGCCAGGCTGCCCGGCAATCTGCAATCTGCAATCTGCAACCTGAAATGACGACATACCGTCTCTCGCCCGCCGGTCGGCGATCAACACTCGTGCTTTTGGTAGCGGCGCTCCTGATCTGGGCTTTTGCGATCTGGAGCTTCGCCAGCACCTTGCGGATCAGCTATAGCCCGCTACAATTCTGGCCCAGCCTCCAGCAGAGCCTGGCAGATGGCCTTGGCGTGGGCCAGGTGGTGCCCGCACTGCTCATGCTTGTGCTCATTATTGCTACACCGCTCTTGATCTGGGCGCTTTGCGCAGAGTGGTCTGCCGCCTATACCCCCACAGCCCAGGGGCTGCGCTACGAGTCGCTGGGCGTTCACGTCATCTATCCCTGGGAGAGCATCGGTGGCCTGCGCAGCACCGCCGACGCCGACGAGCCGCTCGACGAGCTGCTGCTCGATGGCGACCAGGGCGCGCAGATCGCAAACCCGCTTGTGCGCTTTCTGCACCGCCAGGCCTTCGGCGCCAACCGGCTGCCGATCTACCCTGGTGTCGCGCAGCGCGACGAGCTGCTCGCCGAGATCAAACGACATAGCGCCGTGCCCGCGCCCATCGTGGCGGCGGCTCCCAGCTCGGCGTAACATCACAGGCCAATACGAGGCGCCAACAGCGTGCGCCTCTGGATCGCGTCGGAATAAAGGCGTTCACACGTGTGTTCGCTGGTTAGCATGGCCGGTCGCGCTGGCCTCTCTCGCAGAGGCGGTGCGGCCATCATGAGCGTGCCTGCGGGCCGCTCACAATGTAGGAAAGGGGACGAAGCTCGCTCCCGTGCGTGTAGCCGGCATCAGCGACTTCATTAGCGACTATGGCAAAAAATAGAGTCCGCGTTCTGCCGCTTGGCGGCGCCGGCGAGGTGGGACGGAACATGTGGGTGCTCGAGTATGGCGAGGAGATTCTGCTGCTCGACTGTGGCGTGATGTTCCCCGACTCCGATATGCTCGGCGTCGACCTCGTGCTGCCCGATATCACCTATCTGCGCGATAAGGTCGAAAAAATCAAGGGCCTGCTGCTCACCCACGGCCACGAGGATCATATTGGCGGCGTGCCGCATCTGATCGCAGAGCTCGGCTTCCCGCCGATCTTTGGCACCAAGCTCACCCACGGCCTGCTCAGCAACAAGCTCAAAGAGCATCGCCTGCTCGATAAAACCACCCAGGTGACGATCAACGACACCGACCCGTTCCAGGTCGGCTCGTTTACCGTTGAGCCGTTCCACATCGCGCATTCCATCCCCGACGCGGTGGGCTTTGCGATCAACACCCCCGCCGGGATTGTGGTCTATCTTACCGACTGGAAGCTCGACCATACCCCGGTGGACGGCAAGCCCACCGACATGCAGAAGATCGCGGAGCTGGGCCAGCGCAAGCCTCTGCTGCTGATCACCGACTGCGTGCGGGTGGAGTCGAAGGGCTACACGCCTAGCGAGACGAGCGTGGGCGAGGCGTTCGATAATATCTTCGCCGTGGCCCCTGGCCGGATTATTATGGCGACCTTCGCCTCCAACATCAGCCGCGTGCAGCAGGCGATCGACTCGGCCGAGGCGTATGGGCGCAAGGTGCTGCTTGCCGGGCGCAGCATGGAGAACAACTCGCGCATCGCCCTGGAGATGGGCTATCTGCGGGCCGACGAGGGCACGCTGATCCGGCCCAACGAGCTGTCGAACTACCCCGACGATCAGATCACCGTTGTCTGCACCGGCAGCCAGGGCGAGCCGATGGCGGCCCTAAACCGCATGGCCAACCGCGATTATCAGCACGTGAAGATCAAGCCCGGCGACACGGTGGTGGTCTCGGCAACGCCCATCCCCGGCAACGAGGTAAGCGTAAGCCGGGTAATCAACAACCTGTTCCGGCTGGGCGCCGAGGTGGTCTACGGCGGCATGGCGAATGTGCATGTCTCCGGCCACGCGGCCCAGGAGGAGCTGAAGCTGGTGCTGGCGCTGATGAAGCCCGAGTATGTGGTCCCGTTCCACGGCGACTACCGCCACATGGCGTTGTACCGCAAGCTGGCCACGGGCATGGGCGCAGGCTACACCAACGAGACTGTGCTGCTCGCCGAGGACGGCGCGATCATGGAGTTTAGCCGCGGCTTCGGCAAGATTACGGGCAAGGCGCCGGTTGGCTACATCTACCTAGACGGTACGACCGTGGGCGATGTGGGCAATGTCGTGGTGCGCGACCGGCAGATGCTCGCCAAGGACGGTATGCTGATCGTGGTGGTGGGCATCGACTCGGCTACGGGCGAACTGGTGGCCGGGCCAGATGTCGTCTCACGCGGGTTTGTCTACATGCGCCAGAGCCAGGATCTGGTGGAGGCGACGAAGGACACAGTGCGCTCGGCGCTCACCAACCGCAATGGCGGCGCGCCAGTGGGCGGCGTGGACGCAGGCTTCGTGAACCGCAAGATCAAGGATGTGGTGGGCGAGTTCCTCTACCGCGAGACGAAGCGCCGCCCGATGGTGCTGCCCGTGGTGATGGAGGTGTAGCGCGGGGAGCGCTGGAGCGCGAAGGGCGCGAAAGCGGGCGTCTGGAGCGCGAAGGGCGCGAAAGCGGCGAAGGGCGCGAACCGGACGTCTGGAGCGCGAAGGGCGCGAAAGCGGCGAAGGGCGCGAACCGGACGTCTGGAGCGCGAAGGGGAGCAACACATACGCGCCACAGAAAGCCCTCAGCTTCTGTGGCGCGTATGTGTATTTTGGAGGCCGCTGATCTTCGCGTCTTTCGCTGCTTTCGCGTCTTTCGTGATCCAGACGTTCGCCCTTCGGCGTCCAGACGCCCTAGACATTGCGCTACAGCTCGTCTAGAAACCCGTGGAGCGCGTCGGTGGTGGCCTCGAAGCTCTGGCGCAGCGTGGCGTAGGTCTCGACGCTGGGCGGGAGGCCGTTGCTGCACGCCTCCTCGACGGCGGCGCAATTGGCGGCCAGGCGGCTCGCGCCGATGCTCAGGCAGCTGCCACGCAGGCGGTGAGCCAGCCGCGTTGCCGCGCCGTGGTCGCCGCGCTTCAGCGCCAAGCCCAGGGCCGTGAGCACAGGGGGCGTCTCCACCGCGTAGGTCGCCACAATGTTGCGCAGCAGCGCGGGGCCGTCGGGGCCTACCATATGCAGAAACTCGCGCAGCACACTGGCGTCCATACATGTCTCGGCGAGTGCAAAGTGCTGGCGCTCGATCATTGCTTGCTCCTTCTCGCCTGCTTTAACTTCTTTTTTACCACGCGTACCGCAGGGGCGGCTACGGTACTATGGTCCTATCAGGCTATAGGAGTCGTGCGCTGCGCCAGGAGCAGTGGTAAACCCGTTATATAATGGGCGAACCGTTCGCTAGCCGCAGGAGCCACCTATGGCCTGGCCGCTCTACTTTGCCCAGAGCCTTCGGCTGGGCAGCCCTGGGTCGGGTGTTGGCCTCTGCCTACTCTGGACGCCCCAGGAGCGCGTGCTGCCCGCCTTGGAGCCCGCCAGCTACGCGCTGGCCGGCAATCTCTACTCGCGTGATGGCGTAAGCTTCCTGGTGCGCAATCTGCTCGCCCACCCCACGCTCACCGACCTGCTGCTCTGCGGCAAGGATCTCACCGGCAGCGGTGCAGCACTCGTGGCGCTGCTGCGCGATGGCGTGGACGCCGAAGGGCGGATTGTTGGCGATGGCACGCGCCTGCACGCCGAGATCCCACGCGCGGCGCTGGAGCTGCTGCGCCGCAGCGTGACGCTTCACGACCACCGCGACATCGCGCGCCCCGAGCCGATCGCCGCGCTACTGCGCGAGCTGCAAAGGCCGGCGCACGCGTGGGCCGAGGCGCCGCTGATCTTTCCCTACAGCGAGCCAGCCGCCGAGGCGCTGCCCGCCGCCGAGACAGGCCTGCTGCTGCGGGCGCCCACCGTGCGGGCCGGCTACCTGCGCCTGCTCTGGCATGTGCTCACCTTTGGGCAGCGCAGCGCAACCCAGCATAGCTCGGAGCAGCGCGAGCTGCTGGATCTGCTGACCGTGGTGAGCGACGAGCCCGCCGAGCTGGCACGCGGCTCCTACGCCGACTGGATGCCGTTTACCCGTGCGAGCCTGGGCGAGCGCCAGCCCGACGGCAGCTACAGCGGCTACCTCGGCCAGCTGCTTGGCGCGCAGCTAGACGCCGGGGTGAGCTACACCTATGGCTCGCGCCTGCGGACCTTTGCGGGCGAGATCGACCAGGTGCAGGCGATCATCGACGACCTGCGGGCCGCAGGCGAGAGCCGCCGCGCCGTGGCCGCTCTCTGGAGCCCGGCCCAGGATATTGGCAGCGCAAACCCGCCCTGCCTGAACCTGGTGCAGGCGCGGCTGCGCGAGGGGCGGCTCCAGCTTACGGCCTACTTCCGCTCGCACGACATCTACCGGGCCTGGGCCGCCAACGCCTACGGCCTGCGGGCGCTGCAAGCGCAGATCGCGGAGGCTCTGGGCGCCACGGCGGGCGACCTCGCCATCCTCTCGCACTCGGCCCACATCTACGCCCACGACTGGGAGCGGGTTAGCGAACTGCTGGCCCAGCACTACAAGGCGGCGGACCCGCGGCTAGTGCGCGACGCGCGCGGCTCGTTTGTGATTGTGCTGGAGCCGCCGGAGATCGTGGTGCGGCACTACACGCCGGGCGGCGAGCATCTCCAGAGCTTTCGCGGCAGCAGCGCCCGGCAGCTTGGCGTAACGCTTTCGCCGTACGTGGGCGAGCTGAGCCACGCCGTGTATCTGGGGCAGGAGCTCCAGAAGGCCGAGCTGGCGATTAGCCTGGGCAGGCCGGAGGCGTTCCACCAGGATCTGCCACTTGACATACACGCTATTAGGTAGTACACTTGTTCGTATACGAGCGTAGGGAGCGCGCAATGCCAATCAAGGCCGACCGCTGGATCAGGCAGATGGCCCTGGAGCACGGGATGATCGAGCCGTTCGTGGATGGACAGGTGCGCGAGGGCGTGATCTCATACGGGCTTACGTCGTACGGGTACGACATGCGCGTCGCCGACGAATTCAAAGTCTTCACCAACGTCTGGAACGTTGTCGTTGATCCAAAAAACTTTGACCCACGTTCGTTTGTGGATATCACAGCTGATTACTGTGATGTGCCGCCTAATTCATTTGCCCTTGCACGCTCTGTAGAGAAGTTTAAGATCCCTCGCAATATCCTTTCAATAGTGCTCGGAAAATCGACGTTTGCGCGTTGCGGAATCATTGTGAATGTAACGCCGTTGGAGCCGGAATGGCATGGGCACGTCACGATCGAAATCAGCAACACCACGCCGCTGCCAGCGCGGATCTACGCGAACGAGGGGATCGGCCAAGTGCTGTTTCTAGAGAGCGACGAGGCGTGCGAGACGAGCTACGCCGATAAGCAGGGGAAGTACCAGGGGCAGCGGGGGATCGTGCTGCCGCGCCTTGAGGGGGAGCAGTGAGGGGGGGGAGCGAGGGGTCTTACTGCATCACAACGCGAAGATTCCTCGCTGCGCTCGGAATGACAGGCGCGCTCGGAATGACAGGCGCGCTGCAATGCCGCTCGGCTATCGGCTATCGGCTATCGGCTCTCAGCTCTCGGCTCTCGCACATCAGGGGCGCAGGATGCCCAAAGCCTGGCGCACCACCTCGCGCACCTGGGCGTAGGCAAGGCTGTACAGCACTTCGTCGGGCAGGGCCCACTCGGCGGCGGTGATACCCTCGTCGGCGGCGGGGGTTGGTGTGGTGTAGGGGGCCTGGGCGAGGAAGTAGGCGACCTGCTTGTCGCGCCAGACGCCCTTTTTAAAGATAGGGTAGCGCACCCTGGCGAGCAGGCGCTCAAGCGTGCAGACCACGCCGGTCTCCTCGGCGATCTCGCGCACTGCGGCCTGCTCATCGCTCTCGCCGGGCTCCAGGTGGCCCTTGGGGAGCGTGCGAGCGCCGTAGCGGTCGCTGATCAGTAGGATGCGCAGGCTGCTCTGGGGGTCAAAGCTATAGACGACGCCGCCCGCCGCGCGGATGAGCTCGCTCATTGCAGGCCAAACATGCGGCTGATGCCGGTCTCGATGCTGGTGTACCAGCTGCCGAGGCCGCTGCCAGAGGCCATCTGAGTGAGCGTCGTCAGCTGGCCGGTGGCGAGCATCACGCCGATAGCGATCATCAGCAGGCCGCCGACCACGCTGGTGGTATGGAACCAAAAGCTGCGCCCGAAGAGCGTCAGCTCGAAGCCGGCGCCGCTGATCACGCGCCAGAAGCTGGAGCCGCGCCCGAGGCGGTTGAAGAAGGTGGCGATGATGATCAGGGGGAGGCCAAGGCCCACAGCGTAGATGAAGGCGAGCACAGCGCCCTGGAGCACGGCGACATTGCCCGTGGCCACCAGCATCGTCATGAACGTGCCGAAGAGCGGGCCAGCGCAGGCCGTCCAGCCGAGAGCGAAGGTGGCGCCGTAGAGATAGGAGCCAGCGAGGCTTGTGCTGGGGCGCTCCTGGATCTGCATGCCGGCGAAGCCCTTGCCGAAGATACCGAGCACGCCGAAGACGATGATCACCAGGCCGCCGATAATCTGTAGGTACTCCTTACCGGCGAAGAGCAGGCCGCTAAGCGCACTGATAGCGCCGCCGAGCAGCGTGAGCGTGGTGGCGAGGCCAAGGAAGAAGGCCAGACTCATAAAGAAGATGTCGCGGCGCTGGGCCTGGAAGGTGACGGCGAAGTAGGCCGGCAGGATGGGCAGCGTGCAGGGCGAGAGGAAGCTGAGCAGGCCAGTGAGGAAGACCGGCAGGGCGAGGCCGAGCGCGTCGTTGCCGCCGGTGAGGTAGCTCAGCTCGCCGCCGTTGTTCAGGGCGAGCACCACGAGCAGCGCCGCGAGCACGGCGATAACGGCGACGGCGACAGTGCCGCGCCGGGAGAGGGCGGGCTTCTGGGTGACCTCAGCAGGCTGGGTAGACATGATGGGTATCTCTCCGGGAGTGGCTAGAGCTGATGGGGAGTACGCATGCCGGGCATGGTATCCACAGATGACACAGATTTCCGATGTATTGCTGGCCCTGCAATCTGCAAGCTTGCCCTAGAGTCGGCGGCCATTGGCGCGGGCGGCGCGGAAGTCGGCGTCGCTCAGGGGCTGCTCGCCGGCAAAGTGCAGCGTGTCGCTAGGGATATCGTAGCGGTAGCGGCGGCGCCACCAGCTGCTCGCCTCGCCCTGGCAAACCAGAGTAACGCGCCAGACGGGGCCGTTGCTGTCGTACTGTTGCTCGGTGATCCAGACCAGGCTGCCAGGCGCGAAGACTGCGCGTAGGCGGAGGTCGCAAGGAGCAAGGTTTGCGCTCTGGGCGTCGGCTTCAGGTGGCGGGGGGGTCATCGTGGCGCTCCTGGCTGGGGCCGGCGTGATCGCTGTGGGCCACGCTGTGGGCAGGGGCATTATAGCATTGTCGTGCGATGCGGGTCGGCGCCGGTACAGCATTATCCACAGATGACGCAGATTATGCAGATTGGGGCAGGGCGGATGCAACGTCTGGGGCCGACGCGTCCAGCACACCGCTGCCCGTGCAAGAAGTGCTATAATGTTCTTTACACCTATCTGTGATGCGATACACAAAGACTGTGCAGCGTCGTGAGGGGGCAAGGCCCCCAGAAAGAGCGCGGGACGTGAAAGAATTCTTCCGGCGTACCAGAAAAAGCTTCTCCTCGGCGCCAGCCCCGGAGCCAAGCCAGATCCCTGATGATCTCTGGGTGAAGTGTAGCTCGTGCCGCGAGCTGATCTACAAAAAAGAGCTGAACGACAATCTGAAGGTCTGCCCCAAGTGCTCGCACCACATGCGCATGAGCGCGCGCGAGTGGCTGGGACTGCTGGATGTAGGCTCCTTCCGCGAGAGCGACGCGAAGCTGCTGCCGACCGACCCGCTCGGCTTTGTGACGCCTGACGAGAGCTACGCCGACAAGCTAAAAAAGTCGCAGCAGCGCACCGGCATGGCCGACGCCGTGATCGCAGGCGTGGGCAGCCTGAGCGGGCTTTGGATGGCGGTGGCAGTGGGCGACTTTGCCTTCATGGGCGCCTCGATGGGCAGTGTGTATGGCGAGAAGATGGCACGCTCGGCCGAGCGCGCCGCCGAGCTTGGCCTGCCGCTGCTTACGATTAACTCCTCGGGCGGCGCACGCCAGCAAGAGGGCGTGATCGCCCTGATGCAGATGGCCAAGGTAACGATGGCGCTCACCCGGCTCGCCGACGCGGGGCAGCCCCACATCGCCCTGCTGGTGGACCCGTGCTACGGCGGCGTTACGGCCTCGTACCCCTCGGTGGCCGACATTATTATTGCCGAGCCGGGCGCCAATATCGGCTTTGCCGGTAAGCGTCTGATCGAGCAAATTATGCGCCAGAAGCTGCCCGCCGGGTTCCAGACGGCGGAGTTCATGCTGGAGCACGGCATGATCGACATGGTGGTGGCGCGGAGCGAGCTGCGCGAGACGATCGCGCGCCTGCTGCGACTCTACGGACGGCGCGCCCAGCCCGCCGAGCTCGCCGCCGAGGCTGCCGCCGAGCCTGTCGCTAGCTTCGTGAACGGGAGGGACTAGCGATGGAGAGCGGCACCCCGCCCCCCGAGCCGCAGGAACTGGCGCCCTGGGATCGCGTGCAGCTAGCGCGGCACCCGCAGCGGCCCCACGCGCTCGCCTATGTCGCCGCGCTCTGCGAGGACTTTGTGGAGCTGCACGGCGACCGGCGCTACGGCGACGACGCGGCGATCATCGGCGGCATGGCCTCGTTTGGGGGGCGCACCGTGATGCTGATCGGGCACCAGAAAGGCAGCGACACGCGCGAGAATATGCGGCGCAACTTCGGCATGGCGCACCCAGAGGGCTACCGCAAGGCCCAGCGCCTGATGCACCAGGCCGAGAAGTTCGGCTTGCCGCTGATCTGCCTGGTGGACACGCCCGCCGCCGACCCAAACAAAGAGTCTGAGGAGCGCGGCCAGGCCAACGCCATCGCCGAAAGCATCCTCGCCATGACGGCCTTGCGCACCCCGATCGTCGCCGCTGTGATCGGCGAGGGCGGCAGCGGTGGCGCGCTTGCCATCAGCGTGGCCGACCGACTGCTGATGCAGGAGAACGCTTACTTCTCGGTGGCCTCGCCCGAGGCCGCCGCCTCGATCCTCTGGCGCGACGCCGCCCGCGCCCCCGACGCCGCCCGCGCCCTGAAGCTTACGGCCCATGATCTGCACGCGCTAGAGATCATCGACGAGATCATCGCCGAGCCGCCGGGCGGCGCCCATAAGGACGTCCAGGCGGCCATCGCCACCCTGGGCGAGCGCCTCCAGGCCCACCTCGACGAGCTCTGCGCCCTTGACCTAAACACGCTGCTCAGGCGCCGCTACGCGAAGTACCGTGCCATCGGCCGCTTTCAGGAGGCGGGCGAGGGGTTGCTGAAGTAGGACGGTGGACGGTGGACGCGCCGCTGTCTGACGGTCGTCGGTCGTCCGCCGTGTTAGGTAGGGCTACGTCATGGTCGGCGCGGTTGCCAGAAGCAGGCGGTTGAAACCGCGTCGGCAGGGCCTGCGGCCGCGCGTCGGCGCAGGCCGACGCGTCCGGACCCGCCCGCGCAGGCGGGCGCCCGGCGCACCGCGCCACCACGGCGCGCTTTTAAGCGCCCGCCTGCCGACCATGACGTCGTCCGTCGTGTCAGGGATTTCCCTGGCACACTTATTGCTGGCTTTCCTACACGAGTTCGTTTTCACGGTGGCAGAACATCCCCCCCGCGCAGCTGTGCGCCCGCAGCGAGCGCCCTTTACGCCACCGCTGAACTGCTCGGGCGCCTCAGCGAGCGCGCAGACATTGCGTGCCCAGGAGGTGTGCGATGTGTGAGCAGTCGTCGATACACTGTGCGAATTGCGGCACGAGCATGGAGCTGCCCGAGGGGGCCAGCGACACCGTGACCTGTCCGGTCTGCCAGTTTGTGAACGAGCTAGGCGCGGCGCCCGCGCATGCCAGCTTTACGCCGGACACACTAGAGACGCAGCTAGGCAGCCTGATCGACCAGGCCCGCACTGGCGGCCTGGAGCTAGACGAGATCGTGCGGGTGCTGCGCGACGAGCTGGAGTTCACCGCCGAGCTGGCCAGCAGCGGGCGCAACCTGAGCGTCCAGATCATCGACCTTGGCCCCCTGGAGACGCAGCTGCCCCAACGCCTGATGCGGGAGCGCAGCACAGTGCTGCGCGGTCGCGTTGTGGGGAGATAACGCCCACAGCCTTACATCCGCAGATTGCGCAGATTGCGCAGATGTTAGGCGCCCGACCGGCCCTAATCTGCGCAATCTGCGCAATCTGCGGATGCACGTTAGGATTTAATGAGCTCTAAAATCACCCGCGCCTCGCTCGCGGGCGGCCTGCGGTCGCTCGCGGCGCGTGTGCGCCTCGGCAAAGGCCCCCACGCTGAGTCTGCCGATGGCCCGCTGCGCGGCGAGCTACTGAGCCTCGCCCAGCTTGAGGCCCACGCCCGTGACCTGGCCGCCGAGCACAGCGACGCCGAGCTGCTGCGCGCCGGCGACCCGCTGCGCGCCGCGCTCGACGAGGACGAGCGGCGGCTCACGCATGTCCAGCACGCGCTTGCCGAGGATGTGCAGGGCCGCGTGCCGATCAGCCCCGCCGCCGAGTGGCTGCTCGACAACGCCTATGTTGTAGGCGAGCAGATCCGCGCCATTCGCCACGACCTGCCGCGCGGCTACTACCGCGAGCTGCCCAAGCTGCAGCGCGGCCCGCTGGCTGGCCTGCCGCGTGTCTACGCCATCGCCCTGGAGCTGATCACGCACTCCGATGGCCGCGTGGAGCCCGAGACGCTGCTGCGATTCCTGCTGGCCTACCAGTCGGTGACGCCGCTACGCATGGGTGAGCTCTGGGCCGTAGCGATCATGCTGCGCATCGGGCTGGTAAAAAATCTCAGCCGTCTGTCGGCGCTAGTGCTGCGCGCCCGCGCACTGCGCAGCGAGGCCAACACCTGGGCCGAGCGCCTGCTCGACGAGGCCGCCGACACTGCCGACGAGACGGCGGTGCTGCGCGAGATCACGCAGCGCTACCCCGTGCTGCCCGTGACCCTCGCCGCGCACCTGCTGCGCCGCCTGCGCGCCCACGAGGGCGACCACGACATCGGCCCGATTGTGACATGGCTGGAGACCAAGCCCGTAACCCACCACGAGAGCGTCGAGTCGCTAGTTCACGAGGAGAACCAGCGCCAGGCCGCCAACCAGCTCTCGGTGGGCAACAGCATCGCCAGCATGCGCGCCATCAGCGCCCTGAGCTGGCCCGACTGGTTTGAGCGCGTGAGCCTGGTGGAGCAGGTGCTGCGCCGCGACCCGGCCGGGGCCTATGCGCGCAGCACCTTCGCCACGCGCGACCGCTACCGGCACACGGTGGAGGAGCTTGCGCGCGGCGCCAAGCTGAGCGAGCACGAGGTCGCCCGCCGCCTTGTGGCCCGCGCCGAGCACGCCCCCGGCGACGACCCGCGCCTGCGCCATATCGGCTACTACCTGGTAGACAAAGGCCGGGCCGCGTTCGAGGCCGAGCTTGGCTACCGTCCCAACCCATTGGAGCGCGCCCGCAGCGCGGCACTGGAGCACCCCACCGCGCTCTATCTGGGCGCCATCGGCGGGCTCACGGCTGCCACGCTGGCCGCCGGGCTGCGGCTGGCGGGGCGCGGCCAGCAGGCTGGTGGGCGCGGCTGGGGGCTAGCCGCCGCGCTCGCCCTGCTGCCCGCGAGCGCCCTCGCCACCGAGCTGGTGAACCGCGCCATCACCAGCGCGCTGCCGCCGCGTGTGCTGCCGCGCCTGGATCTCGACGGCGGCATCCCCGCCGAGCTAACCACGGTGGTGGTGGTGCCGACGCTGCTGCTTACGCGTGAGAGCATTGGCCACCAGCTCGACAGCCTGGAGGTGACCGCGCTTGCCAACGCGGACCCGCACCTGCACTTTGCGCTGCTCACCGATTTTGCCGACGCGCCCGAGGAGAACATGCCCGAGGATGTGGCGCTTGTGGCGGCCGCCAGCGAGCGGCTGCGGCAGCTGGCCGAGCGCCACGGCCCCGAGCGCTTCCTGCTGCTGCACCGGCGCCGCGTCTGGAACGAGCGCCAGGGCAGCTGGATGGGCTGGGAGCGCAAGCGCGGCAAGCTCGAGGAGTTTAACGCGCTGCTGGCCGGCGCGCACGACACCACCTACACGGCGATGGTCGGCGACCTGGATGTGCTGGCGCGCGTGCGCTACGTGATCACGCTGGACTCCGACACGCAGCTGCCGCGCGACGTTGGCCAAGCCCTGATCGGCACCCTGGCCCACCCGCTCAACCAGGCCCGGCTCGACCCGGACACGGGGCGCGTGAGCGATGGCTACGGCATCCTGCAGCCGCGTGTGGGCATTGGCTTGGGCAGCGGCACGGCCAGCCGCTTTGCGCGCGTGTTCGCCGGCAATGTGGGCGTAGACCCCTACACCACCGCAGTGTCCGACGCCTACATGGATCTCTTCGGCGAGGGCATCTTCGCGGGCAAGGGCATCTACGACCCGGCGGCGCTGCGGACGGCGCTGCATGGGCGCTTCCCCGAGAACGCCCTGCTGAGCCACGATCTAATCGAGGGCCTGTACGCCCGCGCTGCGCTGCTTACCGACGTGGAGGTCGTGGACACCTACCCCACCACGTACGCCGCCTGGGCCGCCCGCCAGCACCGCTGGGTGCGCGGCGACTGGCAGATCGCCCCCTGGCTGCTGCCACAGACGCCCGGCGCCGCCGGCCCCCGGCCAAACGTGCTGCCGCCCATCGCCCGCTACAAGATTTTCGACAATCTGCGGCGCAGCCTTACGCCGCCCGCCACCGTAGCGCTGCTTGCCGCCAGCTGGCGCTGGCTGCCCGGCCGCCCCGCCGCCTGGACTGGGCTGGCCCTGGCGCACCTGATGGCGCCCCTGGCCTTCGACCTTGTGGGCGCCGCCGTGGCCGCCCTGCGCGCGCCTACCAACCTGAGCGCCCTGCGCGCCAGGGGCGTCGAGCTGAGCGTGAGCGCCCTGCGCCTGGCGCTGAATGTGGCCTTTCTGCCCGACCAGAGCGTGCTGAACCTCGACGCAATCGCCCGCACGCTCACGCGCCTGCTGCTCACCCGGCGCAAGCTGCTGGAGTGGGAGACGGCCGCGCAGTCGCAGAGCCGCCTTCAGCGCTCGCACAGCTCGGTGCTGCAGCGCGGCGCGCCCATGGTTGTGGGCGGCGCGCTGCTCGCCGCCTGGGGCAACCGCCAGCCGTCGCCTACCCAGCGCCCCTGGCTCGTCGCCCTACCCGTGCTGGCCAACTGGCTCGCGGCGCCGGCCCTGGCCGCCTGGCTGGATCAGCCCTACCTAGCGCGGGTGCGCCCGCTAACCGCAGAGGAGCAGCTGCTGCTGCGCCGGCTCGCCCGCGCCACCTGGGCCTACTTCGAGCGCTTTGTGCGCGCCGAGGCCAACTTCCTGGCGCCCGACAATTTTCAGGAGACGCCCCGGCCCTCGATCGCTGACCGCACCTCGCCCACCAACATCGGCCTCCAGCTGCTGGCCGACCTGGCCGCCCACGATTTTGGCTACATCGGCCTGAAGGAGCTCGCCACGCGCACCGAGCGCGCGATGGACAGCATGGAGCGGCTGGAGCGCCACCGGGGCCACCTGCTGAACTGGTACGACACCCAGAGCCTGCGCCCGCTGCCGCCCGCCTATGTCTCCACGGTAGACAGCGGCAACCTGGCGGGCGCGCTGCTCACGCTGCGCCAGGGCTATCTCGCGCTGTGCGACACGCCGCTGATCGGCCCGCAGGCGCTGGCGGGGCTGCGCGATACGCTGGCGCTGCTGGAGGAACAGCTCCAGCAAGATCATCCGCAGATGACGCAGATGACGCAGATGACCCAGCAGGGCCGGACGCCAGCGGCGAGTTTCGGAACGGCCACGCTAGGCGAGGGCGAGACTGGAGTACGTGAGGCGGTAGCCGCTATGGCGGGCTGGCTGTCCGCAGCCCCAGCGACGGTTGGCGAGTACGCCGATCTGCTTGGTGATCTGGCGCAGTGGGCCGACGAGCTGGTGCTGACGGGTCCCGCCGCCGACTGGGCCACGCGCCTTGCGAGCCAGGCCCGCAGCCTGCTAGACGACCTCGATAGCTTTGTGGCGCCCGAGCTGCGCGGGATGGCGCCGCCCACGCTGGGCGAGCTGGCCGACAGCGGCAACCCCGACGCGGCCGAGCTGCTGGCGCGCCACGAGCGGATCGCCCAGGCCTGCGCCGAGCAGGTGGAGGTGATGGAGTTCGGCTTTCTCTACGACGATCGGCGCCACCTGTTTGTGATCGGCTTCAGCGTGGCGGAGGGCAGGCGCGACGACTCCTACTACGATCTGCTGGCCTCGGAGAGCCGCCTCGGCAGCCTGCTGGCGATCGCCACGGGCCAGGTGCCGCAGGAGCACTGGTTCCACCTGGGGCGCGCGCTTACGGCGGTAGGCATGCGCACGGCGCTGCTCTCGTGGAGCGGCACGATGTTCGAGTACCTGATGCCGCTGATCCTGATGCGGCGCTACCCCGAGACGCTGCTGGACGCTACCTACGACGCGGCGGTGGCCCGGCAGATCGCCTACGGCAAGGAGCGCGGCGTGCCATGGGGCATCTCTGAGTCGGCCTTTAACGCCCGCGACCTGGCGATGAACTATCAGTATCGCGCCTTCGGCGTGCCCGGCCTGGGCCTGAAGACGGGCCTGGCGGAAGATCTGGTGATCGCGCCCTACGCCACGGTGCTGGCGCTGGCGGTGCGCCCCGCCGAGGCGCTCGCTAATCTACAGGCCATGATCGACGACGGCATGTTCGGCGCCTACGGGCTGTACGAGGCCGCCGACTACACGCCCAGCCGCCTGCCGCCAGGGCAGCGCCGCGCGCTGATCCGCTCGTACATGGCCCACCACCAGGGCATGAGCCTGCTCACCCTGGCCAATCTGCTGCATGGCAACCTGATGCAGCGCCGCTTCCACGCCGAGCCGAGCGTGCAGGCCGCCGAGCCGCTGCTTCAGGAACGTGTGCCGCAGGCCCCGCCGCTTCAGCGGGCGCGCGAGGCTGCGGGCGAGACGCAGGTGGACTTTGCCGAGCCGCCCACGCCGCGCCAGTTCACCACGCCGCACACGGCGGTGCCCTACACGCACCTGCTCTCGAACGGGCGCTACAGCGTGATGCTGACCAACGCGGGCGGCGGCGCCAGTTCGTTCGACGACCTGGCCGTGACGCGCTGGCGCTCCGACGTGACCCGCGACGACCGGGGCAGCTACATCTATGTGCGCGACGCCCGCAGCGGCGCTGTCTGGTCGACCGCCTACCAGCCCACCAGCCACGACGCGCACGGCTACCAGGTGATCTACGGGCTGGACAAAGCCGAGTTCCGCCAGCAGGTGGCCGGGATCGACACTCGGATGGAGGTTGTGGTCTCTGCCGAGGAGAACGCCGAGCTGCGCCGCGTGACGCTGACGAACCTGACGGCGGCGCCGCGCGAGCTGGAGCTGACGAGCTACGGCGAGGTGGTGTTGGCCACGCCAGGCGCCGACGAGGCGCACCCTGCGTTTGCCAACCTGTTTGTGGAGACCGAGTTTGTGCCCGAGCACGACGCGCTGCTGGCCTCGCGCCGCCCGCGCGCGCCGGGCGCCCGCCAGGTGTGGGCCGTGCATAGCCTGAGCGTGCGCGGCCACGCCCTTGGCGCCACGCAGCACGAGAGCGACCGGTCGGCCTTTGTGGGCCGTGGGCGCGATCTGGCCGACCCGCAGGCGCTGCATGGCCCGCTGGGCGGCCACAGCGGCGCCGTGCTCGACCCGGCGCTGAGCCTGCGGCGGCGCGTGCGGATTGTGCCGGGCGGCAGCGCGCAGATTACGTTCATTACGGGGGTGGCCGAGAGCCGCGCCGAGGCGCTGGCTATGGCCGACCGCCTGCACGACCCGGCGGCGATCGTGCGCGTGTTCGAGCTGGCCTGGACGCAGAGCCAGGTGGAGCTGCGCCACATTGGGGTGGACGCCGACCAGGCGCACCGCTTCCAGCGGCTCGCGAGCGCCGCGCTCTTCCTGGATGGGCACCGTCGCACGCGGCCCGATGTCATCGCCGCCAACAGCAAGGGGCAGCCCTCGCTGTGGCCCTACGGCATCTCCGGCGACTTCCCGCTGATGCTGGTGCGCGTAGGTGTGAACGACGACCTGATGCTGGTGGCCGAGCTGCTGCGCGCCCACGAGTACTGGCGGCTTAAGCGGCTGCTGGTGGACCTGGTGATCCTGAACGAGGATAGCGGCGGCTACGCGCAGGGGCGCCAGGAGCAGATCCTGTCCATGGTGCGCGGCGGGCGCGGCGGCACGCTGCTGAACGGGCGCGGCGGCATCTTTGTGCTGCGCGGCGACATGGTGCCGGAGTCCGACCGCACCCTGCTGGAGACAGTGGCCTGCGCCATCCTCAGTACGCGCCGGGGCGACCTGGCCCAGCATCTGCGGCGGCGCGTGCCCGACCTGGGGCATGCGCGGCGCGCCCCGACGCCGTCTACGGCGCCAGAGGGGCCGCTGCCACCCCTGACGCAAACGTATCCGCAGATTACGCAGATTACGCAGATTTCCGAACCCACTAGGGCCGGTTCGGCACCTACCAGCGCGGGTCCGGCATCTGCGCAATCTGCGCAATCTGCGGATGGTTCTGGCATGGAGCTGATGCTGCGCTCGCCGTACGGCGGCTTCACGCCGGATGGCAGTGAGTATGTGATCGAGCTGGCGCCGGGGCAGACCACGCCCGCGCCCTGGGCCAACGTGGTGGCCAACGCGCAGTTCGGCTTTATCACCACCGAGGCTGGCGGCGGCTACAGCTGGGCCGGCAACAGCCGCGAGAACCGGCTGACGCCCTGGTCGAACGACCCGGTGCGCGACCCGGCGGGCGAGGCGCTCTTCCTGCGCGATGAGGCGACCGGCGCGTTCTGGTCGCCGCTGCAGCGCATCGCGGGCGCCGGGCATGTGCGCATACGCCACGGCTTTGGCTACAGCGTGTTCGAGCGGCGGCACGGCGAGATCGAGAGCGTGCTGACGCTCTCGGTGCCGACAGACGACCCGGTGAAGCTGTTTCGGCTGCGGCTGCGCAACCACGGCGCTGCGCCGATGCTGCTCACGGCCACGCTCTACGCCGAGTGGGTGCTGGGCGTGTTTCGCGCCCAGATGGCGCCGCATATCGTCACCGCCTACGACGAGGCCACAGGCGCTCTGCTGGCGCACAACGCCTACAACGTGGAGTTCGCCGGGCGCGTGGCCTTCCTGGCGACGAGCGCGGGCGAGCTGAGCTACACGGGCGACCGGACGGAGTTTATTGGGCGCAATGGCACGCTGGCGCTGCCGACGGCCATGGCCGCACAGGAGCTCTCGGGCCACACGGGGGCGGGCTACGATCCCTGCGGCGCCATCCGCTGCGCCGTGGAGCTGGCCCCCGGCGAGGAGCGTGAGCTTGTCTTCCTGCTTGGCCAGGGCGCCGATCGGAAGCATGCGCTGGCTCTGGTAGCGCGCTACCGCGACCCGGCCGAGGCTGCGCGTGCGCACGATGAAGCGCTGGGGCGCTGGAGCGAGCTGCTGGGCGCGGCGCAGGTGCAGACGCCGGACCCGGCGCTGGACGTGCTGCTGAACGGCTGGCTGCTCTACCAGACTCTAGCGTGCCGTATCTGGGGGCGCTCGGCCTTCTACCAGTCCGGCGGAGCGTATGGCTTCCGCGACCAGCTGCAGGATGTGATGTCCCTGGCGCACGCGGCGCCGGAGCTGGCGCGCGAGCAGATCCTGCGGGCTGCGGCGCGCCAGTTTGTGGAGGGCGACGTGCAGCACTGGTGGCACCCGCCAACGGGGCGCGGTATTCGCACCAGCTTCTCCGACGACTACCTCTGGCTGCCGTATGTGGCGCAGCACTACCTCAGTGTAACCGGCGACACAGCGCTGCTGGACGCGGTGGAGCACTTTTTGGAGGGGCGGCCGCTGGCGGAGGGCGAGGCCGAATATTACGACCTGCCCACGCGCTCGGAGCAGCGGGGCTCGCTCTACGAGCACTGCGCGCGGGCGATCGACTACGGGCTGGGGCGTATGGGCGCGCACGGCCTGCCGCTGATGGGCGCGGGCGACTGGAACGACGGCATGAATCTGGTGGGCGAGGGCGGCACGGGCGAGAGCGTCTGGGTGGGCTGGTTCCTGATCGCGGTGCTGGGGCCGTTTGCAGAGCTGGCGGATACACGCGGCGAATCTAGGCGCGCTGAACGCTACAGGGCAGAGGCCGAGCGGCTGCGGGTAGCGCTAGAGGCCCACGCCTGGGACGGCGCATGGTATCTGCGCGCTTTCTACGACGACGGTACGCCGCTAGGGTCGCAGGCGAACACGGAGTGCCAGCTGGACTCGCTCACTCAGTCGTGGGCGGTGATCTCGGGCGCGGGCGAGGCGGTGCGGGCGCGCCAGGGCATGGAGGCGGTGGACGCGCAGCTGGTGGAGCGCGAGGCTGGCCTGATCCGGCTGTTCACGCCGCCATTCGATACCACAGACCACAACCCAGGCTACATCAAGGGCTATGTGCCGGGGGTGCGCGAGAACGGCGGCCAGTACACGCACGCCGCGATCTGGACGATCTGGGCCTGGACGCTGCTTGGCGAGGGCGGGCGGGCGGGTGAGCTGCTGCGGCTGATCAACCCGGTGCGCCACGCCGCCGAGCACTCCGCACGCTACATGGTGGAGCCCTACGTCGTGGCGGCGGATGTCTACACGGCGGAGGGGCATATGGGGCGCGGCGGCTGGACATGGTACACCGGCTCGGCGGGCTGGCTCTACCGCCTGGGGGTGGAGCAGCTGCTTGGGCTGCGCCGCGCGGGCGCCACGCTTACGGTGGAGCCCTGCCTGCCGCCAGAGTGGCCGGGCTACACGGCGAGCTACCGCTACGGCGCCACGCGCTACGCCATCCGCGTGGAGCGCGGCGCGGCGGCGGCGCTCACCCTGGACGGCGCACCCCTGCCAGATGGGCGCATCCCGCTGCTCGACGACGGGGCCCCCCACGAGGTGCGCGTGACGCTTGGGTGAGCCGTTTGGACCGCTAACCGAGCCGTCTAGACCGCGAACCGAGCCGTTTGGACCGCGAACCGAGCCGTTTGGACCGCGAATGGCGCGAAAGGGTGCGAACCACCGCGAACCCGGGCATGAGTCATTCGCGCCTTCGCGTTCGTGTCATTCGCTTCACTTCGCGCCCTTCGTGGTCCAGACGTTCCCCGCGCCCTTCGTGGTCCAGACGTTCCCCGCGCCCTTCGTGGTCCAGACGTTCCCCGCGTCCCTGGTCTCACTCGTGCCGCAGCGCCTCGATCGGGTCGAGCCGGGCCGCCCGGCGCGCCGGGTAGATCCCAAAGAACAGCCCTACGGCCAGCGAGAAGCCCACGGCGATCAGCGCCGAGCTTAGCGTGACAGGCGCATCCAGCACGCCGAGCAGCGTCACCGCCAAGGGGATCACGGCACCCAGGGCGAGGCCCACCACGCCGCCCGCCAGACTCAGGGCGAGGGCCTCGACCACAAACTGGAGCATGATGTCTTGCCCGCGCGCGCCCACGGCTTTGCGCAGCCCGATCTCGCGCGTGCGCTCGGTGACGCTCACCAGCATAATGTTCATAATCCCGATCCCGCCCACCAGCAGCGAGATCGCGGCCACCGCGCCGAGGAACAGCGTGAACAGGCTGGTGATCGTGGTGAGCGTGGTGAGGAACGAGGCCTGGTTGAGCACGCTGAAGTCGTCCTCGCTGCCGTCGGCCAGCAGCTCGTGGCGCTCACGCAGCAGAGCCTCCACCCGCGCCTGCACGCTGTTGATATCGGCGCTGTCGATCACCGACATGCCGATCGAGCTGACCAGATAGTCGTTGCCGTCGGGCGTGCGGGCGCCGAAGAGCCGCTGCTGCGCCACGGTGATCGGCACGAAGGCCTGGTCGTCCACCGAGCCGAAGCCGCCGCCGCCCTCGGCGTTCAGCACGCCGATCACGCGCAGGGCCTGGCTGTCCACGCGCAGGTTCTGGCCCACGGCCTGGCCGCTCCCGAAAAGATCCGTGGCCAGCGTGGCGCCCAGCACGATCACCGGGCTCGCCCCGCTCACCTGCTCGTCGCCGAAGAAGCTGCCGGCGCTCAGCGTAAGGTTGTTCACCTCCTGGTAGGCCGGCGTTACGCCCGTGACGGTGGCGCTGCTGTCGGCGGCGGGCGCCACAAGGCTGGCCGAGGAGCCGTACTGCGGCGCGGGGCCAATGATCGGCAGGTTCAGGGCGGCAATGGCTTTGGCGTCGGCGTAAGTGAGCGTGCGGGCCGACCCACCGCCGCTGCCCGGCCCGCCCTGCTGCCGCCCAGCCTGAATCGTGAGCACATTGGTGCCGATGGCCTCGATCTGGCCGGTGATCGCGGCGCTGGCGCCGTTGCCAAGCGAGAGCAGGGCAACCACGGCGGCCACGCCGATGATCACGCCGAGCATGGTGAGCAGCGAGCGCACCTTGTTGGCGAGCAGGCTGTCGAAGGCGATGCGGACGATCTCGCCGCCGCCCACGCTGCGGCCGCTCTCGGGCAGCGGCGCCAGCACGGTCAGGGCGTCGGCGTCGGTCTGGGTCTGGGGGTGAGGCTGGGGCGCCTTAAGCGATGTGGCGACCATGTAGCTCCTCATGCAGCTGGGGCTCAGAAGGGGCGCCCTTCCGGGCCTCAGAAGGGGCGCCCACAAGGGGCGCCCTTACGTTACGTCGGTCATCGACGATCTGGCCGTCGCGCATCAGGACCGTGCGGGCGGCGTAGGCGGCCACCTCGGGCTCGTGCGTCACCAGCACGATCGTAAGGCCCTGCTCGCGGTTGAGCCGCTGGAGGATGCCCATGATCTCCACGCTGGTCTTCGAGTCCAGGGCGCCGGTCGGCTCGTCGGCGAGGATAATCGCCGGGCTGCCGGCCAGGGCTCTGGCGATCGCCACGCGCTGCTGCTGCCCGCCCGAGAGCTCGCGGGGGCGGTGGTCCATACGGTCGCCCATGCCCACCAGCCGCAGGGCCGCCTGGGCGCGCAGCTTGCGCTGGGCCGTGGGCACGCCCCGGTAGACAAGCGGCATCTCCACGTTGCGCATGGCCGTCTGGCGCGGCAGCAGCATGTACTGCTGGAAGACGAAGCCGAGCTTGCGGGCGCGCACCAGGGCCAGGGTGTCGGCGGGCAGGCTCGCCACCTCGTCGCCGTCGAGCTTGTAGCTGCCGGCGCTGGGGGTGTCGAGCAGGCCGATCATGTTCATCAGCGTGCTCTTGCCGCTGCCGCTCGGCCCCATGATCGCCACAAACTCGCCCCGGTCGATGCTCAGGGTGACGCCGCGCAGCGCCGCCACCTCCACATCGCCCATCTTGTAGACCTTGTGCATCTCACTGATTGTGATCGCCTCGGAAGGCATATTTTCTTGCTCCTGGATCGGTCTAGCTTATGCGGGGCGCTGCCCCCTCAACCCCCAAAGCTGATGCTCGTCAGCAGCGAGGGCGCGTGTCGCTGCATGCCTCGGACCGCCAATGAGCGTGGACGATCCTGGAGGCGGCTGCACCGCCTGCGGTCCGATTTCGCGGTGGTTCGCTGCCTTTCGCGCTGTTCGCGGTCCAGACGGTTCGGGTTCGGGCGACCGCCCGCCCCTACCGCCCAAACAGCCCGCCGCCCTGTGGCTGCTCGCTGCGGCCGGGGTCGGCGATGATCGCCTGGCCCGCGCTCAGCCCGCTCAGGATCTCGCTGTTGATGCCGTCGCTCAGGCCCACGGTTACATCCAGCTCCTGCGGCTGCCCGTCGGCGCCCGGCACCTGCACGGCGTAGCCCGCGCCCTTCGGCAGCAGCGCCGAGGTTGGCACAAGCAGCGCGCCGTCCTTCTGCGCGTACACGATGTCGAGGTTGGCCGTCATGCCCACCCGCACCGCCTCGCCCGGCGCGTCCAGATTCACCCGCACTTTGTAGGTCACCACGCCGCTGTCTGTCTCGGCAGAGGGGGCGATGTAGCTCACGGTGCCGGTCAGATTTGTGCCGCGCAGCGCGTCTACGGTGAGGCGCACCGGCATGCCCAGGGCCACCTTGGCAACATCGTTCTCGCTCAGCTTCAGGTCCACGTGCAGCGGGTCGCGGTCGATCAGGCTCACCGCAGCGGTGCCATTGACCACGCTGCCGGGCACAATTGACACACCGCTGACCACGCCGTCGAAGGGTGCGGTGAGCGTGGCCTGCTCCAGCTGGAGCTTGGCCTGCGCCAGCGACTGCTCGGCCTGGGCCACGCTCGCCGCCTGGATGCGCAGGTCGGAGCCTGTGGCCGGCGCGGTCTGCTCGGCCAGGTTGGCGCGGGCCTGATCCACGCTGGCCTGGGCCACGGCGATGTCGGCGGCGGTGCCGCCCTGGCGCAGCTTGGCAAGGCTGGCGCGGGCCTGGTCTACACTGGCCTGGGCCTGGACAATCTCGGCCGCAGTCGCCCCTTCACGGGTAGTCCTCAGCTTCTGCTCGGCCTCGCGCAGCTGCGACTCGGCGCTCTGCAATCCCGTAATCTCGTCGGCCTGGGCCTGCTCGTAGGCGAGCTGCTTCTGGTGCAGGCTCTCCTCGTTGGTGGCGACGGCGCGCGCGGCGGCGGCCTCCTGGTCGATGTTCGCCTGCGGCAGGTCGCCCGGCAGGCTTTCGAGCCTGCGGTTGTCCCAGTAGATGCGGCTGTACTCGTCCTGGCTGTCGCGCAGCGTGTTGGCGGTCTGCTCCATCTCCGAGCGAGCGCGCTCCTTCGCCACGGCCAGGCTCTTGCGCTGAGAGTCAAGGGTTGCGGCGGCCTGGTCGTAGCTGGCCTGGGCGCTGGCGAGCGTGTCGGCCTTCGGCCCGGCCTTCAGGTCGTCGAGCTGCGACTGGGCCGAGCGCAGCTGGGCCTCGGACTCGGCGATGTCGGCGGCGGTGATGTTGTTGGTGCGCGCCTTGGCCAAGCTGGCCTCGGCGCTTGCCACGCTGGCCTGGCTGGCGGCGAGCTGCTCGGGCGTGGCGTTGCCACCCTGGCGCTGCTCCAGCTGGGCGCGGGCGCTCTCCAAGCTGGCCGTGGCGCTGTCCACCTGGAGCTGTAGGTCGCGTGTGTCTAGGCGGGCGAGCAGCTGGCCGACGCGCACCGTCTCGCCCTCGCTCACCAGCACCTCGGTGACGGTGCCGTTGATCGAGAAGCTGAGATCGAGCGACTGCTCGGCGGCGATGGTGCCGGTGCCGGCAACGGTGGCGGTGATGCCGCCGCGGACGATGTTGGTTGTGGCTGTGGCGGCGCCAGCTGGCTGGCCGGCGGGGCGGGTGACGACAAGCGCGGCGATGATCGCCAGGACGATCACGGCGATGCCGGCCGCAATCCAGCGCCCGCGCTGGGCAGGCTTTGTGTTCGGGTAGGCGGTGGTGGCCATTGGGGCGACTCCTAGCAAGGGAACAGGGGACAGGGGACAGGGGACAGGGCGGCATCAGGCGAGCAGCCTGAGCGGCGAGAATGGTGAGGCAGCGCTGCAAAATGCAAAAGCAGGGCAGGCCCGGCTGCACTCAGCACTCAGCACTCAGCACTCAGCACTCAGCACTCAGCACTCAGCACTCAGCACTCAGCACTCAGCACTCAGCACTC
>Ga0136636_10000073_pt1 | contig 35900 bp, 21 predicted proteins | sample AntDrymUQ8522106_2_FD_104653 | JGI IMG/M metagenome (GOLD analysis project Ga0136636, IMG submission 104653) | Polar desert sand microbial communities from Dry Valleys, Antarctica - metaG UQ852 (21.06) | ecosystem: Environmental > Terrestrial > Soil > Desert | place: Antarctica: Dry Valley... | reverse complement strand
TGCGTTCACAATTCAATACTTTTCTTTAGTAATGCATTTTATTCAACAGTAATACATTTTATTACTACCAATTCACAAACATACAAAAAAGCAACCGAAAGAAAAATGAGGAAAACCGTAAACAGAGGTAAAAAAGAGAAAAATAGTGCAAAAAAAGTAGTTTAAGCAGGGTAATCCAATTTTGGGAATCCCTTTTTTTTTATAGAAAATATTAAACGGGTTTAGATTGTTGTTTGGATGGCCCAAACGTATCTATTGATCGTTTTCTTGATACTGTTTGGAAATTAAAAAAAAAAGTACCATCACAACAATGCTATAGCGTTTGGCATCAGGGGCTTCTTGACTTTAATTTTTGATTTTCGATTCTGAAACACATTCGATTTGGCTCCAAAAAAAATAATTTACTGAGTCTTTTTTATTCGTTTGCCATTCCCTTTATAGTTCTAAAGCATTCCAATGGATTGGATTAAGATACTACTAATAAAATATGTCAATTATTATACTCTTTGTGATTATTATTAAACCTAAGGTGTTTGTTGATTTGATAATTTTGGAATGTTATTTTGTTGATTTATAAATTTTTGTAATTTTTTTTCAGAAAATCAAAAAAACAGATTGTTCAAAGATTTGATTCAAAAAAATGCAATCTCATAATTTACTCCTAAAGTAACTAGGTAAAAATCCTAAGGAATAGGATTGACTATACAATGAATCATTTTTTTTGGAAGATTTTGGAGAACATTTTCCTAAAAAAACATGGAAAAGTAAAGCTTTAATTACCACTATATATATACCTAAGTTTTACCCACATTTTTAATTATTAACTTTTATATAACAAACCAAAACTCAATTATTATGAAAAAACGATTACTTATTCGAAAAAAATTGACACCGCTGTTTTATAGTGTGTTTTTTATGTTGCTTTGCGCGAATGCAGGATTTGCGCAATTTATCACCAATTCTACATTTGATTCCAGTACAACAGGTTGGAATGGATTTGTCGGAACTGTAGCAACACCAGCTTTAGTGTCTTGGTCTAGTTCAGAGGGAGGTACAGCGGCGGGATCTATAAAGTTTAACCCTACAGCAAATGGTCATAGAGTTCAATCTACTAATACAATTACTTTGGTAACATCTGGTAGTTATTTATTTACGGCAAAAGTGAAAGGAACTGCTGGTAACACTATACAATTACAAGTTTTTCAAACCTCCAATATTAAATCAGCAGTTGCCCAAGTTTTAACAGGAGGTTGGGACACTGTAACTTTTACTGCTACAGGATTAAATGCTGCAGCTATAAATCTTAGATTAATTGCAGCGGCAGTATTGCCAGCAACTGCACCATCGGGGGATTACTATATAGATGATGTTTATTTTACTTATGTTCCCCCAATTACACCTACAATTACTGCATCGGTTACAGGCTTATCAGGGTTTAACACTATTACAGCTAATCCATCTGCATCACAATTTTTTAATGTATCAGGTGTAAATTTAACTAATGATATTGAAGTTACTACGACATCAACAGATTTTGAGCTATCAACGGATGCTGGTTTTGCAACTACAGCTTTACCCATAACCATTAATAAAGGTTCTGGTACTGTAGCTGTTACTCCAATTTATGTTCGATTGAAATCTGGGTTATCTCTTGGAGCTAAAACAGGTTCAACTATATTGGTTACATCAACTGGTGCAAATACTATCACACCGCTAACTTTATCAGGAAATGTAAATTCTTCTTTTTATTATGATGGTTCTGGATTGTTATCAGATGTTACTAATTGGGGAACAAATCCAGATGGAACAGGATCTAATCCAACAGATCTGGTAGGTACTAACACCATCTATTTCATTAAGAATGGTTCTGCCACTACCGATGCTATATGGACCTTGGGTTCTGGTTCAAAAGTTGTACTAGGCGATGCTAGTTCTACCCCAGTAGTATTGACCGTAGCCAGTACATTTCCAATAACAGGAACCATAGACATTGCAGCCGCTAGTTCTGGATCGAATAGTATTTTATGGCAAGACATCAGTTTGCCTAGTTTTGGTGTTTTGCATAGTACTTCAGAAGTGCATTTACAACCCGCAGTTACGGCTACCTATACATTTGTGCCTAGTACTACTACCTTTGGTAAATTATTTATTGATGGTCTAGGTGCTGTTAATCTTGGTACAGGTGTTCAAAATATTCAAACCTCATTGACTGTAGCTTCGGGCTCGACTTTAGGTTTAGTTTTTGCTACTACTAGCTGGATATATTTTAATACGGGAGCAACTGCTACCATAAATGGTGTAATTAAAAGCCCTAAGGCTTTAGGAATTTTTAGCTATGGAGTAAGTACACCGGGAACTACCCTTGGATCACTTCAATTTAAAGATGCTAATCCTAGTTTGACTTTAGGCTCTGAGAGTACGGTAGAATATAATCGATCCGGTGCTACTTCACTTTCCGATCAAACACAAGTTGTATCCACTTTGCCTGCGGGAATTAGTTATGCTAATCTTACACTTTCAGAAGTAACTTCACCTACCTATAGCACCTTTAAAACAATCGCAGGCCCCATCACAGTTACAGGGAAATTGACGGTAAGTCAAGGAATCGCTTCAAGTATTTTTACAACTGGAGGTAATTTAACTTTAAAATCTACAGCTACAAAAACGGCAGTTGTAGCGCCTATAGTAGGAACTGTTACTATTCTTGGAGGTGTAATTGTGGAGCGTTATATTCCTGCAGGACAAAGAGCATATCGTTTGTTGAGTTCACCAGTTACTACTAGCACTTTTATCAATTCAAACTGGCAACTAGGAACACATATCACAGGAGCTGGTGGTGCTGCCAATGGTTTTGATGCTACCACAAGTAATGGTTCCTCTATGTTTACGCATAACAATACAACCCCAGCTTGGAATGCTGTTGCCAATACAAATGCAACGGTTCTTACGGCAGGAGTTCCTTATTTGACCTACATCAGAGGAAGTAGATTGGCATCTCTTACTGTTGCTCCCTCTGATCCTCCAGTTTCAATTGTTAGCGATGCAACAACCTTAAGCGCAACGGGTTCATTAACAACAGGAAATGTTTTGGTGAATGGTTTAAATGAATCTGCTGATGGTTTTAGTGCAGTGGGTAATCCATACCAAGCTCAAGTAGATATGAAAGCCGTATTAGAGGCTGGAACCACCACAAATCTAAACACAGGGTTTTATTATGTTGTAGATCCATCATTAGGAACAAAAGGGGCTTATCTTCCAGTCGATGTAAATGCTGCAGCTACAGCTCATATCAGCCAATATCTTCAGCCAGGGCAAGCTTGTTTTGTAAAAACAGTAGCTGCAGGACCTGCTTCACTTACTTTTACAGAGGCTAATAAATCAGAAGCGGCTGCTCAAACCACTATTTTCAAAATTAAAAACACAGCAATGCCAAGTATTAATTTAACACTTTATGATGCAGCTGCAATTCGTTTGGATGTTTTAAAAATAGCTTTTGATGCCGGCGAAACCAATGATGTGAATCAAAATGATGCTTCTAAAATGATCAATTTTGACGAAACTATGGCTTCATCAAACAACGGAAAATTATTAGCTATCGAGAAAAGAGCCAATCCAATAACTACTGATGAGATTCCTTTAAACATTACAAAATACAGAGGAACATCCTACAATTTAAAGGTTCAAGGTTCAGGTTTATCAGAAACGCCATACTTAGTTGATAGTTATGCAAATACAACTACTGAAATTCCTGTAGATGGAACAATTGATTATGCCTATACTGTTGATGCTGGAAATGCAGCTAGTATAAATGCTAGTCGTTTTAAATTGATTTATGCTAAAACATTAAAAACAATTGACAACGAAGTTGCAAGTTTTGCTTTGTATCCAAATCCATCTAAAACAAATTCATTTAGTGTTGTAATTCCACAAAGTATGAATAAAGTTTCACTAACAGTTAGCAATATGTTGGGACAACAATTGTATTCACAAAATGATTTAAAATCTGGAAACACCGTAAATGTTACAGCAAGCAATGTAAAAACTGCAGGAGTTTACTTAGTGAGCTTGACCTCAGAAGGAAAAACAAATACAACTAAATGGATTGTCAACTAATTAAAAAAACAGTAAAGATGAAAAAATATATATCAACAATTTCTTTTACAAAAATCACCCTATTGGTTTTTATGTTATTCTCCACTTTGGTTAATGCACAAACTGACTTACCGGAGGCTCCGTTAGACGAACCAGCAGCTGCCCCCATAGATGGCTATGTACTCGTTCTGGCTGCAGTAGGTTTTGTCTTTGTTTTTTTCAGATTAAGAGCTTTAATGAGCCAAGAAAATTCTCAAGTTAAGTAGTAGTAATTGATTTTTTTAAACGAACCCTGTTGGATGGACAGGGTTCGTTTTTGTAAATTTAACTTGATCATCCAAACCTAAGTTTATTATTTTTTAGAAGCATAGTATTTACTAATAAACACAAAATTATGGCTAGTTTTAAAACTATTAAAACTACTATGAGCACTAACCAATTCGATTCCTTGACATTAGTAGAAAACGGATTGATTTTGAATGTAGGAACAAAGAGTGAAAAAGAAATTCCATTTTCTGAATTGGACAAAGTATATATTAAAAAATATAAATTGTATCCTGTTTTTGAACTGTTATTCATATTACTTCCTTTTATGGTGACGTATATGGTCATTCAATATTGTCCTTTTGATTTAGTTCTAATAGCTTCTTTATTTACGGTTTTTCCTGTTTTTTTAGCTGTTAATAATTGCACGTGGTATAAGTTGAAAGTCTGTCTAAAAGATGGAACTTATTTTATAAAAAAAGTATCCTTGCACTTAAAATCTGAAAATATTAGCCTAGTAGAAAAAGTTCAAACTGAATATTATAATTATAGAATTTATAGTATTGCAACAGAAATAAAATAAATTAAAACTTATATTTACAAAAGATATATTACTTATTACTATTGTAAATGTTGCGTCAAAATAGTGTTGTTTGAACAAATTTTAGAATATCTATTTTTTAGCAATAGAAATTTTTAAATATAAAAAATAAGCTTTTTGTGGAAAGAAAAATAAGAAAGATAGGCTGAGGTCTTGATGGATTAATTCAACAGGGGCTAAAGAATTGGAGAACTATTGATTCCAATTTTAAATGAATTTGACAACCAAGGTGTAGATATTTGTTTCAAACTTCGTCCTGGCGAAGATTTACACGATAGAACTACATTTGAATTATTTCGGGGCTCAGTAGAAAATCATAAAAGAGCCAATATTCAATACGATCCAAGTCATTTTATACTGCAACAGCTTAATTATTTGGAATGTTTAGTCATTTATCACGAACGAATCAAAATGTTTTATCCAAATTACGCATTAGCTCTGAAAACCTTTGTCAAAGTTCTAAAGTTGACAAATATAACTTTGACAAAGGTTGAAAATAGTGAAGATGTTTTCTAATGCGTAATTTGGGTTTATACAAAAGATGCGGAGTTTAATCCAAATGGTAAAAGTGGTATTTATGGTGGGTATCAAAATTGGATAGACCGACCAGGTCGTTTCAGGTCATTGGGCGATGGGCAAGTTGATTTTAATGCTGTTTTTTCGAAAATGACACAATATAACTACACTGGATGGGCAGTAGTTGAATGGGAATGTTGCATTAAAAACTCAACTGATGGAGCCCGGGAAGGGGTCGATTTTGTAAACAAACACATGATTAAAAAAGCAGATAAGGCTTTCGATGATTTTTCCGGAGGAAATTCTAACGAGCTTATCAACAAGCAAATATTAGGATTATAATAATATAAATATTTATTTCTATGAAACCAAAATTGATTCTTGTCATTTTACTGTTTGTTTGTATTTCACTACAAGCCAAGCCTATAAAAGTACTTCTCATTACCGGCCATACTGGAAAATGGCACAGTTGGCAAACTACCTCGACTTATTTGAAAGCCATTTTAGACCATCAAAATATATTTGAAATTGATGTAATAAAAATGCAAGACTCTCCATCATTAGATGAAACGTTTGCTCCTAATTTTTCAAAATATCAGGTAGTTGTTCTTAATATTGACGATGTTAAATGGTCCGATCTTACCAAAAAAGCTTTCGAAAACTATGTTAAAAATGGCGGAGGGGTTGTTATCATTCACGAAGCTGATAATGCTTTTCCAGAATGGAAAGAATACAATTTGATGACTGGTTTAGGGGGATGGGGCATTCGAAATGAGAAATCAGGACCCTATGTTTATTGGAAAAATGGTGTCTATGTGACAGATACGATTAAAGGTTCTGGAGGTAAACACGGAAATCGAGTCCCTTTTGTTATTAGTATTCGAGACTCAACACATCCTATAACCAAAGGGATTCCAACTAAATGGCTGCATCAAAACGACGAGTTATATGGAAATTTGCGGGGTCCAGCTCAAAATTTGCATATTTTAGCAACAGCATTTTCTACTCAAGAAACTAAAGGCACTGGTAAAGAAGAACCCGTGCTTATGACTATTACTTATGGTAAAGGTAGAATTTTCCATTCCGTTTTGGGGCATGTAAAACCCGAATTTGCAGATGGTTTACAAGATGTTGGGTTTCAAGTTACCTTTTCTCGAGGCACCGAATGGGCTGCAACAGGAAAAGTAAAACAAAAGAAACCAACAGAATTTCCAACACAAACTAAAGTATTACTACAAGATTTAGAGAAATTAAAACATTAGAAATTATAAAAATAAAAACAAAATGAAACGATTAAATTTATTTTTATCTGCAATTATATTACTGTCTCTTAGCAATATACAAGCACAATCTTCGGAAACACCTCCAGCTAAGTTGAGTAAAAAGTGGACCTATTTACTAGACGAGCAGTTTAGTAATTTTGATAAATTCTTGGGAGTTCCACATACTAGTATTCAAAATTTACCAGATTATCCAAAAGGAGATGGAATGAAAGGTATTCCGATTGGATTGAATAAAGATCCGTTGAATGTGTTTACCGTCATAAAGGAAAACAACGAGGATGTACTTTACATCACTGGGCAAATGTATGGTGGATTAAGTACCAAAGAAGAATATGGAGATTATCATTTAAGCGTACAATTTAAATGGGGCGAAAAGGTGTACGAACCTCGTTTGACCAAACCAAAAGATAGTGGTATATTATATCATTGTTTTAACAAACAAGGTGCTTTCTGGAATGTATGGATGAATTCTATTGAATTTCAAGTTTGCGAAAATGAAATTGGTGATTTGTACTCTTTATCAAAACGTAGATTACTTGTAAAAAGTTCTATTGATGGCGATAAGCAATGGATTTATAATCCTAAAGCAGCGCTAGTTGAATTTGGAGGAGGAGTTCCAAATGGAGAAAAAAGAGGTAGGTGTAAAAGTAGTAAACATATCGAAAAGCCTGTTGGTGAATGGAATACCCTTGAGTTATATTGTTTAGGGGATATGGGTATTCATGTTTTGAATGGTCAAGTGGTAAATGTTGTAATGGAAAACACCAAAGCAGAAATCGAAAATCAGGAAACTATTTTACGCAAAGGAAAGATTCAAATACAAAGTGAGGGAGCTAAGTGTTGGTATAAAGACATTAAAATAAAAGCTTTGACCAAGATTCCGGCCACTATTTTAAAACAACTTTAGGGGAAATAAAGCCTATATAAAATTTATTAAATGTTTTATAATCCCTTAGTTATATTTATCATTAAAAAATTATAATAATTATATATTTGTATTAATTGCGATTATATAAAAAAGAACAAATTTTTATAAAAAAAACATATTTTGACTCATAAAATTTATCTAGGAATATTATTTTTTTTCTTTCAAATTTTTAATTTGGCAGCCCAATCAGAAACGGTTTTTAATAAACTGACTTCGGACAATGGTATAGTGCAAAGTATTGTTTATGCTATTGATCAAGATAAATATGGTAATATTTGGCTGGCAACAGAAGCGGGTATTGTAAGAAACAATTCAACGGAGTCTTTTCTTTACGATAAATATTATGGGCTTCCACAGGGTGTGAGTAACAGAGTTTTGAAAGTTTTTATTGACTCAGTTGGAAGGATTTGGATTGGAACACAAAATGGACTGTGTTTATACAGTCCAAAAGAAGATAAGTTCCGATTGATATCGAAAAAGAGGGATGACAGCCAGTTAATAATTCGTAAAATTAGTGAAGACTCCAGTGGAAATATTTGGGTTGTACAAAACAGTAGTTTGTGGAAATGCAATTTAGATAACGGACAATATGTTTTAAACGAAATCGTAAACGCCAGTGTTCCACTTTTATGTTCTCTAAATTCTTCAATACTGTATGGCGATAATAATAGTTTGTTTTTATTAAATACCCTTAACAACACCTCGGTCAAGACAGCGAAATTTCCATTGGATGTTTCCTTAATTTCGATGGTTAGAAAAATTGGAAAAACGATTTTTATTGGAACAGTAAATGGAAAATTATTCAAGACCGATGACAAATTCTCTAACTTTATTTCAGTTTTAGATGATTCAAGAATAAAAAATTATGATTTAAAAGATATTGTTTTCTACAATAAAAATTATTATTTATCTAGTGATGGAGCAGGTGTTTTTCGGCTAGATACTAATTTTCATATCAGTAAGCAATATTCGCATGATGAAGATGATTCAGGTTCTATTTCAAGTAATGGAGTTTATGATTTATTTGTGGATCGGCAAAATATTCTTTGGGTTTCAACTTATGGAGGAGGGGTTTATTACATTAATTCATTGAAAAACAATTTTAATGTTATCAAGCACCAAACTAATAATTCAAACAGTTTATCTAATAATTTTTGTCGTTCTTTTTTGGATGTGGGAAATGACATCATTTGGTTTGGGAACCAGAACGGTATAAATATTTGGAATAGGAAAACCAATACGTGGAAATTTTTTACGCCAGTTAGTAATGGAATTTATGGAGATAGAATATTAAGCCTTGCCCTTGAAGGAAATTATGTTTGGGCAAGTTCTTATAACAGAGGGGTTTTCAAAATACACAAGGATAATTTATCAGTAGAGCATTATGGAATAAACGAGCCAAAAGAAAGATATATTCCTAATAATAAAGTTTTTAAAATATATATAGATAAACAAAATAACAAATGGATTGGAGGCATAAATGAGTATTTAACTAAATATAAAGAAAATGTTGGAACTACTATTTATAAAATCATTCACGTAAGAGATATTATTCAGACTAAAAATGGGGATATTATTGCAGTGGGGGGAACCGGGGTATTTAGAATAAATGCAGCAGGAGTTTTATCTGAAATAAAAAGTCTTAGGTCAAAAAAAGGTAGTTTAGAATATGTTACTATAAATTGTGTGGTAGAAAAAACTAACCATGAGCTACTTTTAGGAACTAATGGATCTGGAATTATTCTTTTCAATACTCAAACTAATAAAATAAATGTAATCAACACCAATTCAAATTTGCCCTCTGATATAGTTCAAGGAATATTAGAGCATAAACCCAATGAATATTGGGTAAGTACTACCCGAGGACTGGCAAAATTAAATTTCACTGGAACAAAAAGTTCAATCTTGAAGTTTGATAAAAGCGATGGACTATCTAGTGATGAATTTAATTATAATGCTTATGCCAAATTAAATTCAGGCGAGTTAATTTTTGGTGGTGTAGATGGAGTTACATTATTTTATCCTAACAAAATCAATACACAGCAAGATTATTTACCCAAGATTATTTTTGAAGAGTTTTCCATATTTAATGAAGTTTTAAAACCAGGAAATGAAACTCTCACATCACACATCAACGAAACAAAAAATGTTGAATTAAGATATTCTCAAAATTCTATAGGAATAAAATTTATTGGAGTCCTACACGGTTTTTCTCCTAAAGTTAACTATTCTTGGAAATTAGAAGGCTTTGATGAAGATTGGTCAAAACTTAGTGATAAAACGCAAGTGAATTACACTAATTTGAGTTACGGCGATTATACATTTAAAGTTAAAGCCTATAACAATAGAGGGTTGTGTGGTGAAGAACGAGAAATTCAAATAGCAATAGCAAGGCCTTGGTGGGCTTCCTTTTTTGCTTATTTCATTTACATAATGATTTTTGGGGGAGTTCTCTATGGTGTGGTCTACGTAGCAATGCTTTGGGAGGCCAAGAGAAGCAAAGAAGAGCAAATAAACACTCTTAATAATATAACTCATGAGATCAAAACCCCTTTGAGTATTCTAATCGCTTCTTTAGAAAATGATAATTCAATAAATAATAAATCCGAAATTAAATCCAATATCAAGAGATTGAACTCACTTATAGGTCAAATGCTAGATTTTCAATTGGTAACATCAGATAATGATATCCCTAAAGAAATCTCTAAAATTAAAATCGAAGAATATTTCTCTGATGTTATCAATGACTTTAATCCTTTGTTGAATGAAAAGAAAATGAATATTAAGGTTAATTCTAATTTTGAAAAGGAAATTTTTTATTTTGAAAAAGAGGATTTAGACAAAATTATATACAATCTAATTTCTAATGCCATAAAATACTCTAAAGAAAATGGGGAAATAATTATTAATATTGACTCTAACAGTAAAGAGCAATTGCTTGTAGAGTTAATTGATACGGGAATAGGAATCCCAAAAGATGAACAAAAATATATTTTAACTAATCATTATAGAGCAAGAAATGTTGCTAATAGTAAATATTCAGGTACTGGATTAGGATTAATGATTGTCAAAAACCTTGTTGAAAAAAATAATGGGAAAATTTCCTTTGAAAGTAAAGAAGATATTGGAACTACTTTTAAATTAGAGTTACCCAATCAAGAAAATTCATATATACTATCAGCTATTAAAAATGACGATGTAACTAATGTTTCTTTTGATGTTTCTGAGTTAGAAAGATTCAGTACCTATAAAATTTTAATAGTGGAGGATAATGATACTATTAGGAAAAATATGGTTCGATTATTAGAAAATTATTTTTTAATTTATGAAGCTACTAATGGCAAAGAAGGAGTTGAAACTGCACTACAAATTTTCCCAGATTTAATTTTAACAGATTATATTATGCCATTAATGGATGGTGTCGAAATGTGTAACGTCATTAAAGAAGATATTAACCTTAATCATATACCTGTATTTATGATGACGGTTTTGCATAGCAGTTCGCATAAGCAGCATAGTATTGAAAACGGGATTACTGAGTATTTTGAAAAGCCAGTAAATTTAAATATTCTACTAGCTAAAATAAACAATTTATTCCGCTGGCAAGAGAAGCTAAAGGGCAAATATATGCATCAGGGTGATGTGGATAATGCCGAAAAATTCAAATCCAAAAAAGATGCTGATTTTATTGAAAAATTAGAGGGAATCGTACTAGAAAAAATACGAGATGAAGAATTTAACCTACAGGATATTTGTAATAAAATTGGGATGAGTAGAACATCATTGTATATGAAATTGAAAAGTATCATCGATTTATCGCCCCAAGATTTTATTATTCATATTAAATTAAAGTATGCCAAAAAATTACTTGTTGAAGGCGATGTGAACATCAAAGAAGTTGCTTATTCCTCAGGATTCGCTAACCCAAAGTATTTTAGCACGTCTTTCAAAAAGCAATTTGGCATTACACCTTCCAAGTTTATAAGCAGTCTCGAAAAGGATAATTAGAATGTAAACTAATTAGTTTCTGCCGTTTTTTATTTATTTAGCCCTTTATCAAGAAATACATTAAATTCTGTTTAGTTAGCATTTTTAAAATCATATTTTAATAATTGATTTTCTAATCATAGAATCATTTCTTATTTCTTGTTGTAGTTATAGAATAAATTAACCATTATCTACAATTCCCAATGCATTAAATACATTTCATAAGGTTGGTAAAGAACTTCAATTTCGAATTTAAACAAATCTATATTTTATAAATAAGATTAAAAAATAGAGGTTTTTTTTAGTAAAATTTAATTTTGAACCCTCAAATGACCTATGTTGACAATAAATAGACTGTTTTAGATGTTAAACAAACCTTTTTTTTAGTTCTATTTCTAATATTTGTATCACTAAAAATCTAACCAAATTTATAATTATGAGAACAAAACTAAAATTTTTATTTTTCATTATTCTTCCCTTTTTTGCTTATTCACAAAGCAACCTTAAAGGGACTGTTTATGATGAATCTGGAGAAAAACTCCCAGGAGCTAGTATTATGGTGAAGGGAACCAAAAATGGGGTATTGTCAGATATAGACGGAAATTTTTCGCTAAATCTAAAAAAAGATCAGAATGAAATTATTGTCACTTTTATAGGATTTAATGCCAAGACAATTAATGTAGCTAAGGCAAGCAAAGAAAATTTAAAAGTCGTTTTGGTATCATCGGTAGAACAACTTAGTGAAGTTGTACTTGTAGGATACGGTGAAGTTAGGAAAAAAGATATAACAGGATCGGTAGTTTCGTTAAAACTCACTGATGATAATATTAATCAAGCACAAGGGGTTGAAAATTTAATTCAAGGAAGGGCAGCTGGGGTTGTGGTTTCTGCACAAGGATTCGACCCGTCCTCGCCAGTTAGTATTCAAATTCGTGGGGTTAATAGTTTATCTGGAGGCACTCAGCCTCTGTATGTAGTTGATGGAATAGTTATGGGGTCAGCAACAGAAGGGGTGAGGAATGCAATGGGAGGCTATTTAGATGCTCAAAACGCTATGGGAGCTATAAATCCTAGAGATATAGAAAGTATTCAAATTTTAAAAGATGCCTCTTCAACCGCCATTTATGGTTCACGAGGTTCCAATGGTGTTATATTGATTACTACGAAAAAGGGATTAGCTGGAAAAACTAAATTTAGCTATAATATGACCACTAAAGTAGGTAATGTAGCTCGAAATATTGATGTTTTAGATGGTACAGGTTATGCTACTTATCTCAACAAAACTAGAGAATTATTAGGATTTACTCCAACTTATATTGTTGAAAGTGATGGTGTTGTTAAAGATTTAGCTGGAGAAGAACTTAACAGAGTCAATTGGAGTGATGAAATATACAAAACTTCATTAAGTTATAGACATAGATTAACGGTTTCTGGAGGTGGTTCTGAGGGAAATACCTATTATATGGCAGCGGGATATGTAGCCTCTGATGGTAATGTTCCCAATGTTTTTTCGAAATCAACAGATTTTTCATTAAACTTAAATAATAAACTGTCTAGTAAGTTAAAATTAGGAACTAAAATTGCTATGACGAGTACTAAAAATTCTGCCTCAAGGGGAACTGAATTTTTAGGTGGAACAAATAGCAGTATGACCAGACAAATAATTGGCGCAGCTCCTTTTACGGCATATACCCCGAATTATTTTGGTGTTCCTACAGGTGACATAGAAAATGTTTTTGATGGTCCAAATGCTTGGATTCGAGATTACGATGATGATTCAAATGATTTCAGGGTTTTGGGTTCACTTAATTTAGAATATACTATTAATAAAGTTTTTAAATACAGAGCCTTAGTAGGACTGGATTATAGAAGAGTATCTAGACAAGTTTGGTACGGCACCAGTCTTTTTAGAGGAGCTACTGCTAATGGTGATGCAGGATTAAGTTTGTTGGATCGGTTTAGATACAATATTGATAATACAGTGATGTTCAACAAAACGTTCAATAAAAATCATAGAATTGATGGAACAGTGGGGGTTGTTGTAGATGCATCTACAACCAAAAATTCTACGTTTAATGCCTCTAATTTTGCTTTGAAAGATTTAAGAGCAAATGGAATTAGTAGTGGACAAGTATATCAACCATTAATTTATGGTACTACTCCAGAATCTTTATTATCGTTTTTAGGACGATTCAATTATACCTATAAAGGAAAAATCAATTTAACGGCAACCGTACGATCTGACGGTTCAAGTAAATTTGCTGAGGGTAACAAATTTTCAACTTTCCCCGCATTTGCATTAGCATGGCAAATGCATAAAGAAAAATTTATGGAGGGTTTTACGAAACTTAGTGAGGCTAAATTAAGAGTAAGTTGGGGTATGACTGGTAATCAGGGTATCAGAGCTTACCAGACCTTAACCCCGTATAATCAAACTGCAGGGCCATACTCCAGTGCTTCAGGAACAGGGGTAATCGCATTAATTCCTTCAAATTTGGCTAATCCAAATTTAATATGGGAAACAACAACGCAGTTTAATACAGGTTTAGATTTGACTTTTTTCAACAAAAGATTAACCACTACCATTGATCTATATTATAAAGATGCTACTAATTTATTACAAAATTTAAAAATAGGACCATCATCAGGTTATACTATTATAACGGCAAATCAAGGAAGTTTGATCAATAAAGGAGCTGAATTTACCCTATCGGCTGACATCATCAAAAACAAGGGTTTTGTTTGGAATGTGTATGGTAATATTTCTAAATATAAAAATGAAATTGCGAGACTAGGATTGCCACCAGCCCCATTTGGTACCAATAGCTATTCGGCATTTTTAGGTAATAACATTTCACAGGGAACTACCTTCAAAGCCCCTGCAAATATTTTTATTGAGGGAGAACAAGCGGGTTTGTTTTGGGGATATAAAACAGATGGAATTATAAATAATGCTGAAGAGTTAGCTTTGGCTTCAAGTTTTAACGGAATTGCTCCTGTATTAGGAGATGTGAATTTGGTGGATCAAAACGGAGATAAAATTATTGATATTAGAGATAAAACAATTATTGGAAACCCTAATCCTGATTTTACATATGGTTTTGGTTCCAATATAGAATACAAAGGGCTTTCATTTAATTTTTTCTTTAATGGAGTATCCGGAAATGATATTGCCAATGGAAATCTATTACAAGAAGATTATGGCACTGGAAATCCAAGTAATATTAGAAAGGAAGCGTATTATGATGCTTGGACACCCGAAAACCCTACAGCAGAGAGACCAAGAGTTGGTTATCCTTTGAACTTAGTTCAAGGAACTGGTTTTACCGATAGAATTGTAGAGGATGGTAGTTTCCTGAGGTTAAGCAATGTGACTTTAGGCTATAGAGTTCCATTGGAAATAAAAGCTATTAGTTCAATGGATTTATCCTTTTCCGCCTATAATTTATTATTATTTACTCATTACAGTGGGTATGATCCAGAGGTCAATAGTTTTTCTTTCGACCCTACACGTTTGGGAGTAGATTGGAACTCTTTTCCAAATCAAAAATCATTTTCATTAGGCCTAAATATTTCATTTTAAAAATTAATTTTATGAAAAAATCTAATATATTTAAAACATTATTAATTACAACCTTACTGACAGGTTTTACAGGTTGTAGTGATTTATTAACTGAAAAGGTAGATACTTTTTATAGTGGTGAACAAGTTTTTTCTACCAAAGAAGGTATTGAAACGGCATTAAACGGGATGTATTTTAATCTCTCGGGTTATAACTATTACGGTGGTGGTTGGCATAGTTTAGTGAATCCACATTCTGGGCGTTTTTACTCTTCAGAAACAGCAAGCGCAGATGCAACTTCTTTAAATTGCACTCCTGAAAATGTGACCTTACCCAATTTATGGGCACAGATGTATGTTACTATAAATATTGCAAACAATGTTATCTATAATGTTGAAAACAATGGGGTTGTTCTTGATAACGAGAATTTCGCATTGGCTCAGGCTCACTTCGTACGTGGAGTTGTCTATTTTGACTTAGTGCGATTGTTTGGGGCGGTTCCATTACGAACGAATCCGGCATCCTTGGAAGATGTTCATTTAGCAAAAAGTCCAAAAAGTGAAATTTACAAACAAATTATTGCTGATTTTGAATTTGCTAAAGAAAAGCTTCCCATTGCAGGACAATATTTAGTTGACCGACCACTGAAATGGGCTGCTTATGGATATTTGGCAAAAGTGTATATGAATATGGCAGGTGAAGATGGAGGCGACCCTTCCTATTGGCAATTGGCTTATAATGAAGCCATACAAGTCTATGGAAAATATTCTTTGCTTCCTAATTATGGTAATTTGTTTACTCCCGGAATAGAGAATACTTCCGAATCTATTTTTGAATTGCAATACGGTGCAAATGGTTCTGCAAGAACATCTGATATGGTTAGATTGTACACACCTGCTGGGAGTACTTTAGCACCTCCAACTTCACCAACTTTTGGGAGAATTAGACCGAACAAAGAAATTTTTGATGGACATAGAACGCAATACCCAGGAGATCCAAGAATTGGTTTTACTTATATTTTTGATAGCTATGCCAAATTCACACCAGCAGGAACATTTCAAACTGTATATCCAAAAATTCTGACGGGTAACCAATCCTTTCCTTTAATTAGAAAATGGTTAGATCCAACTTATAATGGTGCAGTAACAACCAGAAATTTTATCCTTTTTCGCTATGCCGATGTGCTTTTGATGTTAGCTGAAATTGAAAATGAATTGAATGGTCCAGCGAATGCTTATCAATATGTTAATCCAGTATTGACTCGTGCAAGAATTAGTTCTATCCCTGTTTCAGCAGAACCAGCAAATTGGGCTGGGATGGATAAAACCCAATTTAGGGCTCGTATTATGAAGGAAAGACAATATGAATTGTTGAGTGAAGGACCAGATTGGTTTGATACACGAAGAAGAGGTTATGAATATTTTAAAAATGAAATCGTGAATGTACATAATAATTATGCTCCCAATAAAGCATCAAAAATTGATTTTGTTTATCCTATCAGCGAAAAGAATATGCTTTTACCAATTCCAACTACAGAACTTTCTGGAAATTTAAAGTTGACACCTGCTGATCAAAATCCGGGTTATTAATCTTATTATTTTCGAAGTTAGGCAATGGCTTAAAGGAAAGTTTGAAAACCATAGTTTTCAAACTTTCTTCTAGCTCTTTCGATGCTATTACAGTATAATTTTTAAAATGCGATAATGACAATAAATAAAAAATTAGGTTACAAAGTAGCCTTAGCAGTAATTCTATGCTCTTTTTTTTCCTTTTCAGAATGGAAACAAGAGGAGAAAAAACCACCTTATTTGAATCCAAAACTTTCTGTTGAGGAAAGAGTCAAAGATTTAATGAGTAGAATGACTTTAGAAGAAAAAGTATATCAAATGTGCCAGTATGTTGGTTTAGAGCATATCAAAGCAGCTGAAGCAGAATTGAAAACGGAAGATTTAGACAAGAATGACGCAAAAGGATTTTATCCTGATCTTCGATCGGGTGATATAAGTCGTTTTGTTACCCAGGGCAAAGTGGGGTCTTTTCTTCATGTGGTCACAGTTGAAGAAGCAAACCAACTACAAAAATTAGCACAACAATCACCGTTAAAAATACCATTATTAATAGGTATTGATGCTATTCATGGAAATGGACTTGTAAGCGGTTCAACCATTTATCCATCACCCATTTCACAAGCGGCTACTTTTGCAGACGAACTGATAAAAGAAGGAAGTAAACAAACCGCTTTAGAAATGAGAGCCAATGGTATGCATTGGTCTTTTACTCCCAATATTGATGTATTGCGTGACCCTAGGTGGGGACGTACTGGTGAAACCTATGGAGAAGATCCCTATTTAGTTGGAAATATGGGTATTGCAACTATTACAGGAATGCAGTCTGATAATTTTTCGGGTCAAGACCACGTAATAGCTTGTGCAAAACACCTCATTGCGGGGAGTTCTTCCATCAATGGTCTGAATGCATCACCTACCGATGTTTCAAAAAGAACGTTGTATGAAATTTTCTTGCCACCCTATCGCAGAGCAGTAAAAGAAGCCTATGTATATTCTATTATGGCTGCACACAATGAAGTAGCTGGGGTGCCTGGTCATATGGATAAATCAATGATGAATGACTTGATGCGCAACCGATGGAATTTTGAAGGGTTTTATGTTAGTGATTGGAATGATATTTCAAGAATTGCCAGTTGGCATCATATTGCTAAAGATTTTAAGCAAGCTATTGAATATTCTGTTAATGCTGGAATGGATATGAATATGCACGGTCCAATATTTGACAAACTTTTAATAGAATTAGTTAAAGAAGGAAAGGTAGATGTAGAACGAGTTAATTATGCATGCCGAAAAATTTTGGAAGTTAAATTCCGTATGGGTTTATTTGAAAATCCATTTGTTGACGTTACAACAGCTCATAAAGTTAATTTTTCTGAAGCGCATCAAAAAAATGCACTGGAACAAGCAAGAAGAGCTATTGTGCTTCAAACGAACTCCCAAAATGTGTTACCGCTATCTAAAGAAGGAAAAGGAAAAAGTATTTTTATAACCGGGCCTAATGCTAACAATCAAACTACTTTGGGGGATTGGGTTTCACCTCAACCGGACGAGAATGTAATTACCATACTTGAAGGCATTTCAAAAATAGGGAAGGAGAATGGGTATCAAGTAAATTATTTTGATTCAGGTGATCGTTCTAAAGAAATTACAGACTCCAACATACTTTTGGCCACTGAAAAAGCGGCAGCGGCTGACATTACAGTTTTGGTATTGGGAGAAAACTCCTTTCGTCACGATTGGAGTCGTAAAACAACTGGCGAAAATATAGATCGTTCAACTTTAAAACTCTCAGGGAATCAATTGAAATTGGCCAATAGTATACTTGATTTAGGCAAAACTGTAATTGTAGTGTACGTAAGCGGGAGTCCAATTGCTGAACCAGAATTAGAACAACGCGCATCGGCTGTTATAAATACTTGGGAAACGGGTGCTTTTGCTGGTCAAGCTACTGCAGAAATACTATTCGGAAAAATAAACCCAAGTGGGAAATTACCTTTAACAATACCCCGGAGTGTAGGTCAACTACAAATGGTTTACAACTACAAGCCTACCAATTTTATTCATAAATACAATAGCGAATCAAACTTTCCTCTACATCCTTTTGGATTCGGTTTAAGTTATACTACTTTTAATTTTTCAGAACCAAAACTGTCCAACAATATACTTTCAAGTAAAGATGATGTAATTTCAGTTTCTGTAGATGTAACCAATACGGGAAAAATGGATGGAGAAGAGATTGTTCAAGTTTATGTGAGAGATGATGTTAGTTCTTTTACGAGACCTGTAAAAGAATTGAAAGGGTATCAAAGAGTTGCACTTAAAGCAGGGGAAACAAAAACAGTTAGTATAAATTTAACTGCCGAAAGTTTTGCAATGTATGATGTTGATTACAATTTTGTTGTAGAAGAGGGTACTTTCACCATTATGACAGGTAATTCTTCTGAGGATAAAAAATTAAAAAAAGTGGCATTAAATGTCAACAAAACGATAACAATAGAAAAAACAAAAAATAATGATTAAAAAGACAACACTATTATTTACAGGTTTCCTTTTTATACTGAGTTGTACTATTAACGCTCAAAGTCAAGCTAAAAGCAAAAAGGGAAATTCCAACAAGCCAAATATTATTTATATTATGGCTGATGATTTGACTATTCAAGCCATAAGTGCTTATGGAGGAATTTATAAAGATATTGCTCCAACACCAAGTATTGACAGGCTGGCTAGAGAAGGAAAACTTTTTCAGAATGTTATGTGTACCAATGCAATTTGTGGACCAAGTAGAGCAGCAATATTGACCGGAAAGTATAGTCATTTAAATGGGTATTATAAAAATGAAAATGGAGGTCAATTTAATGCAAACCAATGGACTTTTCCTCAAGAATTTCAAAAGAACGGTTATCAAACGAGTTTGTTTGGGAAATGGCATTTAGGAACTGATCCAGTTGGATTTGATGTATTTAAAATTCATTCAGCGGCTGGACAACAAGGTTTGTATTGGGATCCGACCTACAATGAAAATGGAGTAGAAGTTAATGAAAAAGGGTATTCAACCAACCTTGAAACTGGTTTTGCAATCAATTGGCTTGATAAGGAACGCAATAAGTCAAAACCTTTTTTGATGGTTTTACAGTTCAAAGCACCTCATAGACCTTGGGAACCCGACAAGAAGTATGAGAATTTATTTGAAGATATTGAAATGCCCTATCCTTCAACATTTAATGATGATTACAAAGGGCGAGAACTTACTGCGGGTGATACTGAAATGACAATGGATCACTTTAGCAGGAAAGACATGAAATTGAAGGTTCCTGAAGGTTTATCAAAAACCGATAAGTTGAAGTGGGAGTTTTATGGTGCAAAAAATAACGAAGCTGTTCAACCCGATGGGATGTCCAAAGAAGAGGGACGTAAATGGAGGTATCAAACTTATATCAAAGATTATTTAGCTTGTGTAAAATCTGTTGATGATAATGTTGGAAAATTATTAAAATACCTTGATGAAAATAATTTGACCAATAATACCATGGTTGTTTTAACATCTGATCAAGGATTTTATTTGGGAGATCATGGTTTTTTTGATAAGCGATTTATTTATGAAGAGTCTTTAAGAATGCCTTTTTTAGTTCGTTATCCACAGGCTGTAAAAGCGGCAACAGAAAATAAAGATATCATATCAAATATTGATTTTGCCTCCACTTTTTTAGATTTTGCAGGAATCAAAACAAAAGAAAAATTGCAAGGAAAAAGTTTTAAGCAAATTCTAGAAGGGAATACTCCATCAAACTTGAGACAGTCGATGTATTACCATTATTATGAGTTTCCATTTTGGCATCATGTTCAACCTCATTATGGAATTCGTACTCAAAGATATACTTTGGCTCATTTCTACTATTCTATGGATGTTTGGGAATTGTATGATTTGCAAAAAGACCCAAAACAAATGCATAATGAGATTAACAATCCAGAATATAAGGACATTATTGTAAAATTGAAGTCTGAATTGAAGGGATTAATGAAAGGTTATGGTAACAATAAAACATTACAACAGTTTAGAGAGATTAGTGATAAAGATTTTGGTGGTATTATGAAAAGAACTGATGGCGAAGATTTAAATTCAATTTTAAACAAGAAAAATTAATAATGAAAAAAACAATTGTTTTTGTACTTCTAATTTTCTTTTACAATCAACTTTCAATTGCTCAGGTTACAAATAAAAGGAACATTTTATTTATAGCTTTTGATGATTTAAAACCACTTTTACATGTTTACGGTCAAACGCAAATGGTAACGCCAAATTTTGATCGCTTGGCGAAAAGTGGTGTTGTTTTTGAAAATGCAGAGGTACAACAAGCAGTTTGTGGCCCATCAAGAGCCAGTGTAATGACGGGTACCTATCCTGACAGAACGAAAGTCTGGGATTTACATACGGATTTTAGAGAATCTGCTCCAGAATTGATTTCAATGCCAGAATATTTAATTTCACAGGGTTACGAAACGACAGCCATTGGTAAAATATATCATAAAAGTTCTTCGAGTATTGGTCATGATGGCAAAAGCTGGAGTATTCCTCATACGCTACCCAATAATTTTGACACTAAATATGGGGAACCTGCTTTTGGGTATTATCAAAGCAAAGAAACGAAGGAACAAATGCTGCGTTTGATGAATGAGGCCAAAGAAAAAGGAATAGAAAAAGTAAATGCTCAAAGAAAATATGCATTTAGTAAACTAAAACCTAGTACTGAATGTGCTGATGTTTCAGATGAAGCCTACATTGATGGTCTTTATACCGAAGAAGCCATCAAGAAAATGAAATTACTCTCCAATGCTACTAAACCATTTTTTTTAGCTGTAGGTTATCAGCGTCCTCATTTGCCATTTGTTGCCCCAAAAAAATATTGGGATTTGTATAAAAGAGAAAATATACAATTGGCACCCAACCAAGATTTAATTGACGGCACCCCCGACTTTGCCTATCATTCATTCGGAGAGCTTAGAGATTATTCGGATATTGATGATCATTTAAAAATTGGAGACAGAGTTCCTGAGGATAAGCAAAAAGAGCTAATTCATGGTTACATGGCCTGCGTTTCCTATGTTGATGCTCAGTTGGGTAAGTTACTTGATGAATTGGATAGGCTTAAAATTACAGATAATACCTTAATTGTCATTTGGGGTGATCACGGATATCATTTGGGTGATCATACACTTTGGAACAAACATTCCAATTTTGAGCAAGCCACTAGAATTCCTTTAATTTTTTCTGGACCCGGAGTTAAAAAAGATGTAAAATTAAAGGCTCCAGTAGAATTGGTAGATGTTTTTCCAACCCTTTTTGATCTGGCTCAAGTTAAACAATCGGCTCAGACCGATGGAAAATCATTGGTTAGCTTGATGGACACGGATCCTAAAAATGATATTGAACCAGTACTTGCATTAAGCCAATATCCGCGTCAAAAAAATATAATGGGCTATTCGATTAGAACAGAAAGGTATCGATATACTGAGTGGCATAGTAATCAATATACAACCATAAAACCATATGATGATCTAAATTTGGTAGCAGTAGAGCTTTACGATTTTGTCACAGATCCATTAGAAATCAAGAATCACGCTAAAGAAATGAATTATGCTGCAATTACAAAAGATTTGCATTTAAAATTAAAAGTTAAGCTCAACGAAATTAATAAAAGAAATATTTATCCAACACATTCATCTACTTTTAAAAGTGATAGTAACATAGAAAAATAAGATAGAGATGTACACTAGAAAAACAAAGTCAAATAAATCTAACAATCTAAATATAACAATAATGAATAACATTAAAATTTATGTACTGCTTACCTTTTCGATACTTATCTATTCTTGTAGTTCGAAGAAGGAATTAGTAAAAGAAACAACCCAAAACCAAATTAAAAAAGATAATTCGGCTTTTAATGGTGCCAATAAATTGCTCATTGGTGCAACTTTAAATTATAATGATTTATACAGTCAAAAGGGTAAACTTTATTTAAAGGATTTCAAGTACCTAACCACTGCAAATGAAGCGAAACAGCCCAAAATTCATCCCCAACCCAATGTTTGGAATTGGAAAGAAATAGATGAGATTGTGCAATTTGCCAATACAAACAAACTAGCCGTTAGACTCCACGGTCCTATTAGTCCACAAGCTTCAAAATGGGCTAAAGAAGATTCTAGAACTGCTCAGGAATTAGAAAATAATTTAGTTGAATTTGCTACCGCTTTTGCTAAACACTTTAATAATGAACCTTCTGTCAAATGGATGGATGTGGTAAATGAAACTGTTCTTGGCAATGGTGATTGGTTTGGACCATTACCAGGAACTAATGGATGGGAAAACCCATGGTTGAAAATGGGGCTAGATGAAAATGGGTATCCTTTATATATTTTGAAGGCATTTGAAATTGCCACCAAAAATGCCACAAACATCAAATTGGTTTACAATCAACACGTGGGGTTAGAAACTGAAATGTGGGACAAGGTTAAAAGGACAGTATTGTATCTACGTTCAAAAGGGTATCGTGTTGATGGAATAGGATGGCAAGCTCATTTGCTTATGGGAGCAAAACGTCAAGACTTTGTTGATAATACAGATGCGACTATGTTGAAATTAGCCAATCTTATAGATTGGGCACATCAAAATAAGTTAGCTTTTCACGTAACAGAATTAGATTATTTAGTAAAAGACACTACTGTTTTAGAAGCTGAACGTTTGATACAAAAAAGAGTTTATCAAAAATTAGTTGACGTATTGTTAGAAAAAAGTAAAAATGGTGAAGTCACGCTCAATCTTTGGGATATGGGAGAACGTAGTAAAGACGGATTGGGGTCTTTCCAATCTATCTATGATTCCAATTTAAATCCTACACCAGCTTACAGTGTCATAAAAGAAGCAATAGAAAAGAGTAAATAAGCAAAAATCATTTCCCCTTTTTATAAATAATTATTCCTTTTGGTTGGTATTTTACTAGAATTATAAAAAAATACAAGTACAATTTTAAACAGTAATAAGCGTCAGTTTATTACTGTTTTTTTTTATGTTTTTTAAGAATTACTGCAGTAGTACTAGCTCGCTGCCTATTTTTTGTAATTTATTTTACTTTGCATAAAAAATTGATTCTAATACCTCTCTGTCACCATTTTTTATACAACTGAATTTGTATATAAGATTTGGGATTTTAAATTCTAGTCACTATTAAACAAACTGATTGTAAATTCAAAACAACTCAATGCAAATAGCTGTTAAATAAGGACTATTTAATCAATTTATTTAAACAATGCTGTTTATTATACCCTATTTGATGATAAACAAACCCTAAATGATTGATGTAATTATAATTTTAGCATTAAATATAATGTCTAAAAAAATTAACCTAAAACATTTAATAATGAAAACAATTAGAGTAGTATTGATGATTGCATTAGTAGCAATTTTTTCACAATTTTCAATGGCGCAAAACAAAGAAGGAAGAGCAAAAGCAAACATTGAAAAGCTTAACCAAAAAATTATTAGTAAAAACCCAGAAGCAGCTTTAACTGAAGATCAGAAAGCGAAATTGATGGTGATTAATCTTGAACAAATTAATGCACTAGAAGCCATCAAAGTACAATATACCGATGAAGAAGTTATAAAAGCTAAAAACAAAGAAGTTTATCAAAAACAGTTTCCAAAAACGAATAGTGTTTTGACAGCTGATCAAAAATTAGCACTAAAAACTGAATAATAATTTCTTTACATTATTTCTCACAGGAAGAAGTTTTCATTTAAAAAATAGCGTTGGTTATGTATTTAACCAATCTTTTTTACTTAGAACCTTCTTAATAATCTCAAATTCTTTTTCTTGAATTGTCAAGTATATATGATTTGTAAGTCCATCAAGGAATACATTTCATTATATGCCTTTTGCATAAAATTTGAAATTTAATTAAAAGCTTCTTGATGAAGATTGTTTTGCCTTAATTCAACTTAATTTTTAAAAACAACTTTTCCCATTTACATTATTTTATTATGCATAAATTCACTATTTTATCAAGAACTAATAGCCAGAAAGAAGCCGATTCAAAAAAAACAATAGACTTTCAGAAGTTTTTTATTGTATTACTAATTGTATTCGTAAGCCCATTTTATTCCTCCATTACCGCCCAAGTAAAAAATCCTATACTCCCCGGTTTTTATTCCGATCCCAGTATTTGCCGAGTTGAAAATGATTATTACCTTGTTAATTCCTCCTTTTCCTTTTTTCCGGGAGTGCCTATTTTTCATAGTATCGATTTGGTACATTGGAAACAAATCGGTCATGTACTGGATCGTCCTTCGCAATTAAAACTTACCAATCAAAAGGTTTCAGCAGGAATTTATGCGCCTGCCATTCGCTATTGGAATGGGACGTATTATATGGTGACCACATTGATGGGAGGTAGTGATGGAGGCAATTTTTTTGTCACGGCAAAAAATCCAGCTGGGCCTTGGTCAGAACCAACGTGGCTGAAAGAGGTGGAAGGAATTGACCCCTCTTTCTTTTTCGACGATAATGGAAAGGCATATTTAATTAATAATGGGCCTGCACCTGACAACAAAACTTTGTATGCTGGCCATCGCGCTCTTTGGCTTCAAGAATTCGATTTAAAAACGCAAAAGTTGATTGGTGATCGAAAAATTATAATTAATGGAGGAGTGGATCTTACCAAAAAACCAATTTGGATTGAAGGTCCTCATATTTTTAAAAATAAAGGTTACTATTATTTGTTAGCAGCAGAGGGAGGAACTAAAGTCGAGCATTCTGAAGTAATTTTCAGAAGTAAAGATATTTGGGGTCCCTACGAAGCAGCTTCCATTAATCCAATACTTACCCAACGTAATTTGCCTTCTGACCGCAAAAATCCGTTTACTAGTGCTGGCCATGCGGACATGGTTCAAACACCGAAAGGGCACTGGGTTTCTGTTTTTCTGGCTTGTGAACCCTATTCCGAAGATTTTTACAATACGGGTCGTCAAACATTTTTCAATCCCGTTGATTGGAGTAGTGAGTGGCCAGTAATTCTGAAAAGTGGGTTGCCCATTCCAGTGAAAACAACAACACCTTTGAAGGCTGCAAAGGGAATGGTTTCTTTTTCTGATTACTCTGCCAACTGGAAAGACGATTTTGATACAGATGAACTGCAATTGGAGTGGAATTTTATTCGTACTCCACAACAAAAGTGGTATGCTTTAAAAGATAATTCGTTACTTATTCAGGCTCGTCCAATACGCATTTCGGAGGTTGGAAATCCTTCGTTTATTGGTCGCCGTTTGCAGTTTGCCAATTCGGAATTCACCACTTCCTTACAACTTGAAAAAGGTAAAGAAATGGAAGCCGGAATTGTCGCTTTCCAAAACGAAAATTTTTATTACAAATTGGTAATTCAACAAATTGAAGGTAAAAACTTTCTAATACTATCTTCAGCATCGAATGAATTTGAAAAAGTAGAATTAAAGGGTTATAGTCCTGGTCATCAGGTTTATTTGCGAATGAAAGCCCTTGGGGCTGAATTTATATGTGAGTACAGTATGGATAATAAATCGTGGACTCAATTTGGAAAAACACTGGATGGAAAACATTTGAGTACAGCCATTTCAGGTGGGTTTATTGGAGCCTATTTCGGTTTGTACGCTTATGCCAATACTCCTGCAATTGCAACTTTTGACTGGGCTACTCATAAAAAATTGGAGTCTCAAAAATAATTTCAAAACACACGAAAATGTATCGAATACTGCCGTTTTTATTTGCTTTACTTTTTTTTAGTTGTTTTACCGTCATTGCACAAAATGATAAAAAAATAAAGACAAGCGGAAACCCTGTTTTCAAAGGTTGGTATGCCGATCCTGAAGCTAGGATTTTTGACCATACCTACTGGATTTATCCTACTTATTCAGCCCATACAGAAGTTCCTGATTCGTCTGCTGTGTTTACTGCATGGCAGAAAAATGAGCGAATTAAAAACAAACCATGGAAGCCATTTCTAATGAGTACCTTTTTTAATGCCTTTTCGTCAAAGGATCTTATTAGTTGGAAAAAGCATTCGCATATACTCGATATAAAAGATGTGAAATGGGCAGCTTATTCGCTTTGGGCTCCTTCAGTCATCAAAAAAGGCAAGAAGTATTATTTGTTTTTCAGCGCCAACGACATCAAATCAAGTGGGCAAAAAGGGGGTATTGGAATTGCGGTTTCTAAAAAACCTAATGGACCGTTTAAAGATTACCTCGGTCATCCACTCATCAATGAAATTGCTAATGGTGCGCAGCCCATTGATCAATTCATTTTTCAAGATTTAGACGGAAAATATTATCTCATCTATGGTGGCTGGAAGCATTGCAATATTGTACAGATGAAAGCCGATTTTACCGGGCTTATTCCAAATTCAGATGGTTCGGTCTATAAAGAAATTACACCTGAAAATTATGTTGAAGGACCTTTTATGTTTGTTCGGAATGGGAAATATTATCTGATGTGGAGTGAAGGTGACTGGACTGGGCCACACTATTCTGTTGCCTACGCTATGGCTGATTCGCCGTTCGGTCCATTTAAAAGAATCGCCAAGGTTTTGGAGCAGGATGAAAAAATTGGTCGTGGAGCAGGGCATCATTCAGTTCTAAATATCCCTAATACTGACGATTGGTACATTGTTTATCACCGAAGACCATTGACAACTAAAAATGGAAACCACCGTGAAACTTGTATTGATCGTATGTATTTTGACCAAAATGGACAAATTAACCCTGTAAAAATTACCAACGAAGGTGTTGAAGTCAGAAAATTAATCTTTTAGAACTGTTAAAGGAAATCGAATCGGTCAATTGATTCAATTAAATAGAATAGTGAAAATTGATTACATATAAGCTTAATTATTAACTAAAACCAAAATAAAAATTATGAAATTAAAAAATCTATTAACTTAATTATTAACTAAAACCAAAATAAAAATTATGAAATTAAAAAAATTATTCAGTTCAAGTCTCTTTTGTTTATCAATGCTCGTTAATGCTCAAGCAGTGCCCAATGGGCTTCGGTTGCAAGATATTAACCCGATTATGTTAGTTGGTGCTACGGTTCGTAGTGGCAGTAATCCAATTCTGGAAGGTCATAATATTATTGATAACAGTACAGCTGTAAGTACTGTATTTAAACGTGAGTTTAATTTAGGTCAGGCTACCAATTATCCGAAAGACATATGGAAAGACGGGAAAAAACCACTAAATTTTGATGCCTTTAATAATGCCGTCAATTGGATTGTTGCAAATAATATGCCGGTTATGGCTCACTTATTGGCGGGACACGATCAATATTTTTCGAAATGGTTTAGAGACTCAACTTTCGTTGATGAAAAAGTAGCATTAGATGGTATTCTAAAACGTTATATACGGGAGTCAATAACTGTAAACAATAACTCGAATAAAGTACTGTATTGGAATGTAGTGAATGAGCCCTTTAAGTGGGACGGTTCACGATATCCCGATAGATCTGCTGATCCAGATGTAAAAACCTGTAGATTTCAGGCTATAGGTTACGAAGATGATAAATCGGGTTTAGAGGGTACTGCTAAGGTTTATGCGCGGCATCCCATTTATATTGGCAGAGCTTTTGAATATGCGAGACAGCATACCGACAAAAAATTAGAATTGAGAGATTATGGAGCTGAATTTTGGGACGATACTGTTAATTCTAAGAAATCAAGAGAATTGTATCAACTAGCAAAGCATTTGGTGAATTCAGGTGTGCCTATTGATGCAATAGGTTTACAAGGCCATTTTAAACTTTTTAGAAACTATGATTGGACAAAATTTACACGAACGATAAAAGAGTATAGAGACCTTGGGTTAGAGGTGTACATTACAGAAATAGATTATGCCGACGAGGAAGGTCAGGTTTGGACAGCAGAAAAAATTCAAAAACAAAGAGAACAATACAAATTGATGATACAAGCTGCTTTAGATGGCGGTGCAAAGTTGCTTTGTTTTTGGGGAGTGCGAGACGGTGCCGATCCGGGTTGGTTGTTAAATGACGACCCTTTATTATTTAAAAATGACTTATCGGTAAAACCAGCTTATTATGGTGTTCAGGATGGTCTACGGTCTGATTTTCCCTGGAGTGCAAATTGGTCAACAGTTATTCAAGCTGAGAATTATGTCAGTTCATTTGGAGTAAATACGCAACCCACAACTGATTTTTGTCGAGGTCTCAATGTGGCTTTTACAGACGATAATGATTATATGGCTTACTCCAATAATGTAATTGATATTCCTACTGCAGGGCAATATAAAGTGGAGTATAGAGTGGCAAGTTTATCGGGTACTGGAGTTATAGATTTAAGACGAACGGGTACTAATCCCTTGCTGTTCGGAAAAATTAATGTTCCTTACACGGGTGGGTTCCAGAGTTGGCAGACCATTTCACATACAGTGACTTTACCCAAAGGGCCTCAAACATTTAGAATTAATTGCGAAAAAGGGGGATTTAATCTCAACTGGTTTCGAATTTCAAAAATTAATACTACTACCTCGGCAACTACTGCCAGAATGAAGCCTACTTCAGACGAGACTACAAATCAGGATTTAACGTCCTTTATTCACAATAATGTATTGACGGTTCGCTTAAGTGGTGATGCTTCAAATGTTAGTTTGTATTCTATTGAGGGAAAAATGCTTCGTAGTTTTTCTACCGTGGCTACGGAAAAAGAAATTGATATGAGTAGTTACAAGACAGGTGTTTACATTTTGAAGGTTTCTTCTAAAGATGGTGATCTGAGCACTAAAGTAATCAAAAATTAATTAATTCATTTACAGTATTTTGAAAAAAATGTAACTTGTCTTGTATTCAAGACAGGTTACATTTAATAATAGCTAATCAATCAAATAAAAGACTTTTGCTTCGAATGATTATAAATCCGGTTTTTATTTCAAACCAAGTGAATTCAAAATTGCAATATGAAATTTTATAAATTCGGAACCCCAATACGATAGTAGCTATTGAAAAAATTATCAATCTAGTTTTATTTTGGTTTTTAAGACATTGATATTTACTATACCCTTTTTGATGATAAACAAACCGTTATTACATTTTCTAAGCATAATTTTATACTCAGCAAAATCAATGTCTAATTTTAAAGAAATTTGAATGAAAAAAATATATATATTTTCACTGTGTTTACTCTGTGTTTTTAATATTTCTGCACAATCTGGTTTTTTCGATCTTAATTGGAAAGCCAAAACATTTAGTATTCCAACTACAACCACACCAGTCGTTTTGCCAACAACAGGCAGTTCAACAGCTATAGTTACTTTGGCAATACAAGACACTTTGGGCAAAGTTCTTCCTACTCAATTAGGCACAAACACCACTTTTAGGAGTAACAATGCGAACAGTAAAATTATAAATCGTGTGGGTCTGTATAAAAGTTCGGGGATGGGTACTTACCGCTATCCAGCTGGTAGTGGGTCAAATACTTTTTTTTGGGATGGAGTAGCTCCTACCAATACATTACAGTATAAAGCGAATGACGGAACAACTGGTTCTGTAAATCCAATAATTGGGACAAACCCCAATACTTTTACTCCCGCCTTGTTTGCAGAGTTTAAAAAGACTTTAAATTGTGAAGCAAACGTCAATGTTAATTATTTTTATGCCCGTTACGGCACAACACCTGAAGATACTAGGCCAGGTGCTACAACAGCATCAAAAAGAGTAGCACGTGTGAAACAAGCGGCAGATTATGCAGCGGCATTTGTGAAATATATGAATATTGATTTAAAGGCTAATATAAAGTACTGGGAGGTAGGAAACGAATGTTATGGAAATTGGGAAGAAGGATACAACATTAATGGAAGTATTGTGACGGGTACTGAGTATGGGGAAGATTTTAATGTTTTTGTTGCGGCAATGAAAGCGGTAGATCCAACTATAAAAATTGGAGCGGTTGTATTTGCAGGCACTGGTGTAAACGAGAAAAATTGGTCTTCGGGTGTTTTGCAACAAGTTAAAAACACAGCAGATTTTCTCATCATACACGAATATTTTGCAAGGACAGGGAGTGCCCAAGATGTTATGAATAGTGCAACTAGCCTTGCCCAAGATGTTACTATTATGAAAGATTGGGTAGTACAATATGCAGGGAAGACAAGAGATTTTTTCCCTATTGCATTAACTGAGTTTAATACTCAAAATCAACTTAACAGTACCAATATGGCAAACGGTCTATTTTTTACCCAAATGATTGGTGAAATTATTAAGAATCAAATAGGTTTATCGACCTCTTGGGTAAACGAATGGAATGGTGGAGGTACCATCCCAGAAACAAATACTCACGGTTTAATTACGATTAACGACCCAAGACAGGCAACTTACACACCTAGATCTACATTTTTTCCTTATTATTTTTATAGTAAATATTTTGGAAGTCATATACTGAACGCTTCATCAAACAAAAGCAATGTAAAAGTGTATGCTTCAGGGTATAAAGAAGGTGAATTAGGCCTTGTATTGGTCAATATTGGAGCTACGGAAGAGCTGGTGAATTTAAATATTGATGCCACTAAATACAATACAGTTTATTGGCACGAAATGTATGCTCTGAATGTAAATTTAGAAAATAGCAAATTCTATATCAATGGTCTAACAAGTACAACTGTTGGTGGTGGACCTGTTGATTTTGAAGCCGTTTCTGCTTACGAATCGGCTTATAAGTCGAATAGTTTGGTTAAATTAAAACCTTATAGTTCTACTTATTTGGCATTTGTACAGAAAAGTTCATTAGCAATAAATGACGATCAGAATATTCAAAATGCAGTAAAGGTATATCCAAATCCTAATAAAGACGGTGTTTTCCATCTTTCGAATACATCCCATTGGAAAGCTTATTCTATTTTAGGAGTCGAATTAAAATCGGGTCATAGTGATCGAATCGATCTTTCAGAGCAACCAAAAGGCAATTATTTATTAAAAGTTTCCACTAAGGATAGTACTGTATCATTCAAGGTTATTAAAAATTAATTGATTATTAAATCTATTTTATTAACAATGGTAACTGTCGTGCGTTTTTGAAGAGTATGTTATTTTCTAAACCCTTTTTGATGATTAGCAAACCCTTATTACGTTTTGGAATGATAATTTTATGCTCTAGAAATTTACTATTTGAATAATCATATAATTTTAAAGATGAATCCAATTATATTAACTTGGATTTCAATTAATAATTAAATTACCAGAATTTTACACATCCAGCAAATGAATAAACAGAAACTTGTTTCAAGTATAATTGTAGTATTGATTTTATTTTCCAATTGTATTTTGGCTAAAACCATTGTCGAAATAAAAGGGGATCAGTTTTACATCAATGGCAAACCAACCTATGAAGGTCGGTATTGGAAAGGCAATCGTATAGAGGGCTTACTTATTAATTCCAGAATGGTGCAAGGTATTTTTGATGATCTAAATCCCAAGTCTGTAAATACTTTTGCCTATCCTGATACGAAAAAATGGGATGCTGAACGGAATACGAGAGAGTTTGTGAAAGCCATGCCTATTTGGAATTCGTATGGTTTAAATAGTTTTACACTCAATATGCAAGGAGGAAGTCCTGTGGGTTATGGTGGTTCAAAATGTTTAAATACTGGCTTTAATCCCGATGGTTCTTTGATGAAACCTTATATGGACAGACTGAATACTATTTTGAAACAAGCCGATAAACTCAATATGGTGGTTATTTTAGGTGTATTTTATTTTGGACAAGATCAATACATTAAAGACGAAGCGGCTGTAATTAAATGTACCCAGAATTTGGTAAATTGGTTGTTGGATAAAAAATACAGAAATGTAATTATTGAAATTGCCAATGAAACCAACTTTAAATCATATGATCACCCTATACTTCGACCTGATAGAATTCATGAATTAATAGATTTGGTTAAAGGAATGAATCGAAATGGTAACCGACTTTTAGTTGGGACAAGTTATGGAGGTATTACACCACCAGGAGCAGCAGTGGTCAAATCCTCCGATTTTATTTTGGTGCATGGAAATGGAGCTAATAAAACTCAAAAAATTGAAAATCTCTTGACAAAAACCCGATTGGTGGATGGTTATCGGTTAATGCCTGTCATAAATAACGAAGACGACCATTTTGATTTTGACAAAGAAGACAACAACTTTATTACGTCGGTAAAAAATTATTGTTCTTGGGGCTATTTCGATTATCGACTAAAAGGGGAAACGGATTATAAAGAAGGTTTTCAGACTGTTCCTGTGGATTGGGGCATTAATTCCGAGCGGAAAAAGGGGTTTTTTAATCTGGTAAAAGAAATTACAGGTGGATTAAAAAATTAATCTTACTCTATCAATTAAATTATTGACATATATTTTTAATTTAAAAAAAACAATGAAAAAAATTACATCTATCGTATTTCTTTTGCTTGTAGTAATAGATTTATCAGCTCAAAGTAAAACACCTGTATATTTGGATAATACACAACCTATTGAACTTCGAGTAAAAAACGCATTGTCACTAATGACATTGGAAGAAAAAGTAGCTATGTGTCATGCACAATCAAAGTTTAGTTCTAGAGGAGTAGCCAGATTAGGAATTCCAGAGGTTTGGATGAGTGATGGGCCACACGGAATTCGGGAGGAAGTTCTTTGGGATAAATGGAGTGGTGCTGGATGGACAAACGACTCTTGTACTGCATTTCCTGCACTATCATGTTTAGCAGCAAGTTTTAATAAAGAATTATCAAAACTATATGGAAAATCGGTAGGCGAAGAAGCACGTTACCGTAATAAAAATGTATTACTTGGACCAGGCGTGAATATTTATAGATCTCCTTTAAATGGTAGAAATTTTGAATATATGGGTGAAGATCCTTATTTGACTTCTCGTATGGTTATTCCTTATATTCATGGGGTTCAGCAATCTGGAGTTGCAGCTTGTGTAAAGCATTTTGCCTTAAATAATCAGGAAGCTAATCGAATGGGAATAAATGTTCAAGTAAGTGATCGTGCCTTGAATGAAATCTATTTGCCTGCATTTAAGGCTGCGGTCGAAGAAGCAAACGTATGGTCAATTATGGGGGCTTACAACCAATTTCGCGGCGAACATTGCTGTCATAATGATTTATTGTTGAACAAAATTCTTAAAACCGACTGGAAATTTGATGGTGTAGTTATCAGCGATTGGGGCGGAGTTCACAATACCGATCAGTCTGTAAATAATGGTCTTGATTTGGAAATGGGTACATCAACCAACGGACTTACTACCGAAGGAATCTCACCGTATTCAGAATACTATTTGGCCAATCCTTTTTTGCAAGGATTGAAATCAGGAAAATACAGCGAAACGATTTTAAATGATAAAGTGAGTCGTATTTTGCGTATGATTTTTAGAACTACAATGAGTGCAAATCGACCAAATGGCAGTTTTGTAAGTCCTGAACATTCAGATGCAGCTCGTAAAATTGCTGAACAAGGAATAGTCTTGCTTAAAAATGATAAACAAACACTACCTATTTCGGTTGGGAAATATAAGAAAATTGCAGTTATTGGAGAGAATGCTGTGAAAAGTATGGTGATTGGTGGTGGCTCATCATCCCTAAAAGTAGCGTATGAAGTTTCACCTTTAGAAGGTTTACAAAAAAAATATGGAAAACAGAACATTAAACAAAGTTTGGGATATTCATCAGGACCTTATTTGTACGATTTAGAAGTTCCCTCTAAAATGAATGCCGATTCGTTAAGAACAGCAGCCGTGGAAATTGCGAAAAATGCTGAAATAGTTTTATACTTTGGTGGACTAAACAAAAATAATTTTCAGGATTGTGAGGGAGCTGACCGTAAATCAATGGCATTGCCTTTCGGACAAGATAAATTATTGAGTGATTTGCTCAAAGTAAATAAAAATATAGTTGTAGTTCTGCTCAGCGGAAATGCAGTAGAAATGCCTTGGTTAAATAATGTTCCAGCATTGGTACAAAGTTGGTATTTAGGATCTGAAGCAGGTAGCGCTATAACAAATGTAATTTCGGGCGAAGTAAATCCAAGCGGAAAACTTCCCTTTACTTTTGGAGCTAAACTAAGTGATTATGGAGCACATTCATTTGGTGCTATTTCATATCCGGGCGTCGATGGTCAAGAGGAATATAAAGAAGATATTTTGGTTGGGTATCGTTGGTTTGATGCCAAAAAAATAAAACCTCTTTTTCCATTTGGTTACGGATTATCATATACAACTTTTGAATATGGAAAAATAACTACTGACAAGAAAAGTTACAGCAAAAATGATGTAATAAAAGTATCGTTTACACTAAAAAACACAGGAAAAGTAGATGGAGCTGAAGCGGTTCAATTATATACATCACAATCCAAAGCATCGGTAGTTCGTCCAGTAAAGGAGCTGAAATCATTTGATAAAATTTATCTAAAAGCTGGTAATACAAAAACGATTCAGTTAGAAATAAAAGTACAGGATATGGGGTATTATAGCGAAAAAACACATAGTTGGATAGTTGAGTCTGGAGAGTTTACAGTTTGCAACGCAGCTTCGGTTGCAGATGTTAAAAGTACAATAAAAATCGCGATTAAGTAATTTTATCAATAAGACAATTCTATCTGAAATAGAAAAATAATGAAAAAAACAACTCTATTTTTTTATCTTTTGGAGGCAACTTTTATTTGCTTTGCTCAAAGTAATCTAGTACATTATGTTGATACAAAAATTTGGAATAGTTCTATTTTCGGCACAAAGATATTGCTGAAGGAGGAACCATTGAATTTGAATTGTCCGAACAACCGACTTATTGGGGTAAATAATTGATAGAAGTATTTGTTAAAACCTGAGTTTTAATAAAACTATTGAGTAATAATCCGAATCAAGAGTTGAAAATAGGGCTTGTTTGTTAATTGGTTAAGCCTATGAAGTTTTGAAAACCTCATAGTTTTGTTTTAAAATCAATTCATAATAATTTAAACTTTTGATTCGCATTTCTAATTAATTTATAATGAATAATTTTTGAAAACATAACCAAAAAATTCTGTGATTCTATAGTACTGTT
>Ga0136636_10000070_pt1 | contig 36625 bp, 39 predicted proteins | sample AntDrymUQ8522106_2_FD_104653 | JGI IMG/M metagenome (GOLD analysis project Ga0136636, IMG submission 104653) | Polar desert sand microbial communities from Dry Valleys, Antarctica - metaG UQ852 (21.06) | ecosystem: Environmental > Terrestrial > Soil > Desert | place: Antarctica: Dry Valley... | reverse complement strand
GGCAGATAATAGACGCCATATTGCGCAGCAATTTCGGAGAGCTTGTACGGCATGCCAGCGCCGCAGGTGACACCAGTGACCATGCCCTTGGTCGCTTCAAGAATGCCGTGCAATATGCGCTGGGCACCGCCCATTTCCCACAGCACGTTGATGTTGATCGCACCCCGGCCATTCGCCATTTCATGCGCAAGTCGCACTTGCGCGATACCGCCACGAATGCCGTATTCGACGAGTTCTTCATGCCGTTCGGCACGGGTTTTGCCGTGAAAAACCTGCGGGATCATGTCGCCATTTTCGTCATAGCTATCGGCGTTTACCGCCGATACCGTTCCGATTCCGCCAGCAGCAGCCCAAGCGCCCGAACTTGCATGATTGGTCGCCGCTACGCCCTTGCCGCCTTCGACCAATGGCCACACTTCACGGCCACCATAGATAATGGGTTTCAGACCCTTGAACACAATTACAACCCCTAAAGTTATCGCTGAAAGCGCGGTTCTGCGCGCTTCTGTCCTGTTCCGCTATCGCAAATGTTCAGCTTTGTCGCGCAAAATCCGCACGCTTCATGGCCGAACCATATAGCTGCCGGTAGCGGGCAAACATCGTGTCCTCGTCATATTGCGAGCAGGCCACTAGGCGGTTTGCGGCACCCAAAGTTTCCCGAAGCGCAGCGTCCGTCGCCAAGTTGTTGATAGCAGAGGTCAAAGCATCCTCATCACTGCGCGGAACGATAAATGGCCGGTTCTCGCGCGATACGATATCGCAGACATCGCCCACATCAGTCGACGCAATGGGAAGGCCGCTTGCCATCGCCTCAACCAGTGAAATGGGATATTGCTCGCTATCCGACGAGAGCGCAAAAATGTCGAACAGCCGGATATAGCGCGCGGGATCTCGCAAAAAGCCCGGCATCATCACGCGGTCAATCATGCCAACTCTTGCGGCTTCTGCCATAATCAAATCACGATCAGGCCCTTCGCCCACGATGGCGAGCCGGATATTTGGACCAGCCGCTGCTACCGCGCGTACAAGCCTTGACAGGTTCTTGACCGTCCGCAGCCCCGCAATTGTGCCAACGACGATTTCTCCGTCACGTTTCTGAAACCCCGGAAACGAGCCACGTTGCGGACGGCGGTTGAAATGCTCGGTATCGATACCGTTGGGAAAGCGCGCAATCTTCTCCAGCGGCTGATGCCAGACGGTACGCGCAATTTTCTCAAGTTTTTTGGATGGCACGACAAGCGCGTTGGACCGTTGCAGCGCGATCGTACGGTACCAGTTGCGGTGCCATTTCAACCGGTCAATCTCATCATGGTTAAACCCGTCCTCATGATGAATCAGCGGTGGCAAGTTCATGCTACGCGTGAACAAGGTGTGCGCCATCACGCCGTCCATCGCGCCCCAATTATAGCTAAGCACAAGGTCGAATTTCTTCATGTAATTTGCCAGGCGGCGATAGCGGCCCATGCCCGGCATTCCGGCGAGTGAGGGCGCTGCGTCTTTCGGAAAACTTATTTTGATACGGCCGTCTATTGCGTCAGCCGCACCTAAGGCGTCGCCGACAGCCGACAGCACGGTATGTTCCGCCTGACCGCCGAAATGGTTCATCAGTCGAACTGTACGCGATTCCTGCCCGCCCGAATTAAAGCTGCTATGTAAATGCAGGATGCGGACTGCCGCCATACTTGCCTTTCCCCGATGTACCGCCCAGATGCGCTAGATGAATATGAAACCCTACCCCTACCCCTACCCCTACCGTCCTGATCCGCAAATCGCCAGTCTCGGTGTAAAAATTGGTGTTGCCGTCCGTCCGGCGAACTTCCCGGAAACAAAGCTGAGGTTTCGCAATGACCGGTGGGCCACCACCATAGGCCTGACCGAATTGGCCGATCCTGCGTGGATTCGCCATTTCGGCCGGTTTGAGCCGCTGCCCGACAATCTGCCTGAGCCGCTTGCCTTGCGATATCATGGCCACCAGTTTCGCGTCTATAATCCTGACATTGGCGATGGACGCGGATTTCTGTTCGCGCAAATGCGTGATGGAAACGGCCGCTTGCTTGATCTGGCAACCAAAGGATCGGGCACAACCCCATACAGCCGACGCGGTGATGGACGGCTGACGCTAAAAGGTGGCGTTCGCGAGATTTTGGCGACCGAAATGCTGGAAGCGCTCGGCGTCAACACCTCCAAGACCTTTTCGATCATCGAAACCGGCGAAGAATTGATGCGCGGCGATGAACCGTCGCCCACGCGGTCGGCGGTGATGGTCCGGCTGAGCCACAGTCACATCCGTATTGGCAGCTTCCAACGCGTCGCCGCCGAAGGCGATGCAGAGTTCATGCAGCAGTTGATCGCATATAGCTTAACCCAGCTGTACAACGTCGCTCCTGCAGAAAACCCCGCGGCACAATTGCTTGCGCTGGTTGTTGAACGCGTCGCCGATCTTGCTGCATCGTACATGGTTGCAGGATTTGTCCACGGCGTACTCAACACCGATAACATCAATATCACCGGCGAAAGCTTCGACTATGGCCCATGGCGCTTCACCGAATATTGGGATCCGCAATTCACGGCTGCGTATTTTGACGAATCCGGGCTTTATGCCTTTGGTCGACAGGCTGAAGCGCTGCACTGGAACCTTGGTCAGCTGGCCGTGGCGCTACGTTTGGTGACGGAGGCTCCTCCGCTGATCTCGGCATTGGAGCGATTTCCTGATCTTTACCAGCAGGCCGTTATCCGAGGCTTTTTATGGCGTCTTGGCGTCTTATCACGGGGCGTCGATCTGGACAGACAATTGGTTGAAGCCGCAGAGCGCGCCATGTCGCGAGAGAAAATTCCGATTGACCAGTTCTTCTATGGCCATCGTTATGGGAACACTAATGCGTTCGAAACCCCCGGCGAATATCAAATGGCATTTGCGGAATTGTTGCGAGGATATGCACCTGCCAATTCGCAACGGGACGCCTATTGGGCCGAAGGTCGCACATGTTCGATGTTGATCGATGAGGTGGAAGAAATTTGGCTAGCGATTGTCGATAATGACGACTGGCAGCCGCTTCACGAAAAAGTTTCGGCTATTCGGGTGATGGGTCACGCGCATTCGATGTATAGCTAATCACCGGATGTTATTCACATTTTTACCATATAAAAATTTTTTGGACGTATCCTTGTTTTTTTACACTTACCCGAAAGTCACCTTTGCCTGAACTGATTTCCTTCGAACCCGCCACCGGAGCCGAGCTTTGGCGCGGAAGTCCGAGTGACGTCAATTACGAAATCGAGATGGCACGTGCGGCATGGCCGTCATGGGCCGCGGCCCCGCTGGCCCACCGTATTGAACGGGTGCGTAATTTCGCTAACCGGGTGCGCATCGATCTTGACCTGTTTGCTAACTTGATTGCGCGCGAAACAGGAAAGCCAATGTGGGAGGCGCGGAACGAAGTTGAATCGGTTGTTGGCAAAGTCGACATTTCTGTGCGCGCTTATGCTGACCGCACGGCGCAGCGACGGCTTGACGGAAAAGCAGGCTCGCGAACCGCTTTGCGGCACAAACCGCATGGTGTGCTCGCAGTCCTTGGGCCGTATAATTTTCCAGCGCATTTGCCCAACGGACATATCATCCCTGCCTTGATTGCCGGCAACGCGATCGTTTTCAAGCCATCGGAAAAAACGCCTGCTGTCGGCGCAATGCTGGTGGATTATTATCACAAGGCTGGTATTCCAGAGGGCGTGATGCGCATCGCCCAAGGCGGGCCGGACACAGGGAAAGCCCTGTCCATCCATTCAGGCATTGACGGGCTATTATTTACCGGATCTGCACAAACCGGCCTTGCACTCAACAGGCAATTCGCCCACCGGCCGGACAAGATTTTGGCACTCGAAATGGGCGGCAACAACCCTATCATCGTGTGGGATACCAAGGATATCCACAGCGCCGCCGTGTTGGTCGTACAGTCCGCCTTCTTGAGCGCCGGTCAACGTTGCACCGCCGCGCGCCGCTTGATCGTCAAACACGATTTATATGACGCACTGATTCCCGAAGTGAAAAAAATTGCCGACAGGCTGGTAGTAGGTGATCCACACGGTGAACCGCCGCCCTTCATGGGCCCAGTTATTGATAGCGACGTTTGCGACCGACTTATCGAGAGCTTTTTGGCATTGATGGGCCGAGGTGGTCGCCCGATCCGATATATGGCCGTGCCCATCCAGGGAAAGCCATTTCTGACCCCGGGAATCATTGACGTGACGGATGTCAATGATCGACCGGATATCGAACTGTTTGGACCGTTGCTTCAAGTCATTCGCGTTCCCGATTTCGAAGCGGCCATTGCAGAGGCAAATAATACACGCTTTGGCCTGTCCGCATCTCTGTTGGGCGGGACGCATGCACAATATGACCAGTTTTGGGCAAATAGCCGGGCTGGCATCGTCAATTGGAACGCGCCAACCAACGGAGCGTCTTCGGAAGCACCTTTTGGCGGGATTGGCCTTTCGGGCAACCACCGCCCAAGCGCATATTATGCCGCTGATTATTGCGCATATCCCGTCGTATCCTCTGAAAATGACGTTCCGCGCGCCGTAATCGGAATCGGACTTCGCGACGATGAATCTGTTGTGCCATCCGAAGCGAAATGACGCATTAATTTGCCGCACCAGCACGGCGGTAAAGTTCTTCTAACTCATGGCCAACTTATCCTGATTTGATGCTGGCAACGCAGTTGCCCATGATAGGATCATGGAAAAAGCACGCGTATATTTGGTGGGCGCTGGCCCTGGTGACCCCGAATTACTGACGGTTAAGGCCGCGCGGTTGATCTCGGCTGCCGATGTGGTGGTGCATGACGGCCTTGTTGACGCTGCTATCATGGCGCTGATCAACCCTGCGGCACGGTTGATTTCCGTCGCCAAGAGCCGCTCGCGCCATTCGGTTCCGCAAGACGGCATCAACGACATTCTTGTTCGCGAGGCACAAGCTGGCCACATGGTCGTGCGATTAAAAGGCGGTGACCCCTTTATTTTCGGACGTGGCGGCGAAGAGGCTGAGGCCTGCCGCGATGCTGGGATTGATGTGGACGTTGTGCCCGGCATATCCGCTGCAATAGGCGGTGCAGCAGCAACGATGCTGCCCCTCACCCACCGTGACGCTGCCAGCGCCGTTACCTTTGTCGCTGGTCAATGCAAGGGGCTGACTGACCAGAATTGGGCTGGTCTTGCTGGCAAAGGCCGCACATTGGTTATCTATATGGGCATCGCTACGGCGGCGGACATTACCGAAAAGCTCATTTGCGATGGCTTGTCCCCAGATACGCCTGTGGCAGTGCTTGAGCGCGCAACACGGCCCGATGCGCGCGCCATGCGCACCATTTTGACTGACCTCGGCGGCATGATCGCCCGCGAAGGCGTTGTCTCGCCCGCGATCATCATTGTCGGCGACGTTGTCCTGAAATCCGATGCCGAGGACCGGTTGTTCCTTTTTGCCAAACAGGCGGAGAAAATTGCGTGAAATTACTGACGGGAAATGAATTGGGATCAGGTGCAGTGACCTGGTGGACGGGCAATGGCTGGTCCATCCACGTCGAGGATGCGGCTGATGTCGGTGAACATGGGGAGGCTATACTCCACGCTGAAGAAGGCGCGCGCCGGGTTAACGCCCCTTACATTATTGACGCCCTGCCGACGGCTGACGGCCCACGGCCTGCACACATCAAGGACCGCATTCGCGCGCTTGGACCAACCGTCCGCGCTGATCTCTCATTAAAGCCTGCCGATCCTGCGGCTGGCGACTGGATTATCTGACATGTATAAATATGACCCTTATGACCAGGCGCTCGTCGATGCCCGCGTCGCGGAATTCCGCGATCAGGTGAACCGCCGGATTGCAGGTGACATTACGGAGGACCAGTTCAAGCCGTTACGGCTGATGAATGGCCTTTATCTCCAGCTGCATGCCTACATGTTGCGCGTTGCCATCCCTTATGGCACGCTCGATTCACGGCAAATGCGGATGCTGGCACATATTGCGCGCAAATATGACCGCGATTACGGCCATTTCACGACGCGGCAGAACATCCAGTATAACTGGATCAAGCTTGAAGAATGCGCTGACCTGCTTGAAGAGCTCGCCTCTGTGGAAATGCATGCCATTCAGACTAGTGGCAACTGTATCCGTAACATATCGTCTGACCAATATGCCGGCGCTGCCGCAGACGAAGTGGCGGACCCGCGTCCATGGGCCGAATTGCTGCGCCAATGGTCAACCTTCCATCCTGAATTCAGCTATCTGCCACGCAAGTTCAAAATCGCCGTGATTGCGTCAACCGAAGACCGCGCAGCGATGCGTTTGCACGACATTGGGCTTGAGCTTATTAAGCAGGACGGCGAACTTGGCGCGCGGGTATTCGTAGGCGGCGGCATGGGCCGGACGCCGATGATTGCGCCCGAGATTAACCCGTTTGTGAAAGCCGACGACCTGCTGAGCTATCTCGAGGCCTGCCTGCGCGTTTACAACCGCTACGGACGGCGCGACAATATCTACAAGGCGCGTATCAAAATTCTCATCCACGAAATTGGTGCCAACGAATATCGGCGCCAAGTTGCCGAAGAATTCGCGCATGTGAAAACATTGGGCATCGACCCGCCAATGGCAGAGCTGGAACGCATTAGCGCGTTTTTTGCGCCACCTGAGTATGACGCCGCAGACGTCGAACCGGATCGCAGCGATCCTGATTTCGCCGTCTGGCTCGACCAGAATGTGAAACCACACAAGCAAGCCGGCTATGCCATCGTGAACATCAGCCTGAAGCCCATCGGTGGTATTCCCGGCGATGCCACATCAAAACAAATTGATGTGATGGCTGACCTCGCGGAAAAGTACAGTTTTGACGAACTGCGCGTCACTCACGCGCAGAACATCGTGCTGCCTTATGTTGCAAAGCGTGACTTGTATGCCGTTTGGCAGGGTCTGCGAGATGTAGGTTTGGCAGACGCCAATCTTGACCTGATCAGCGATATCATCGCTTGCCCCGGTCTGGATTATTGCAGCCTTGCCAATGCCCGTTCGATCCCCGTCGCGCAGAAAATTGCAACGCGCTTTGCCGACATGGACCGGCAACGTGACCTTGGCGAGTTGAAGCTCAAAATTTCGGGCTGCATCAACGCTTGCGGACATCATCATGCGGGTCATATCGGGATCTTGGGCGTCGACCGAAAAGGCGTTGAAAATTACCAACTGACGTTCGGTGGCTCCGGTGCGGAAGATGTCAGCATCGGCAAGATCATCGGACCCGGCTTTGACGAAGACGGCGTGGTGGACGCGGTCGAAAAGGCAACTGACGTCTACAAAACCCTGCGTGAGGGCGATGAACGTTTCCTCGACACCTACCGCCGTGTCGGCCTCGAGCCATTTAAGGAGGCGATTTATGGTTGAGTTTCGCTATCGCACCGACGATGTTACTGAACAGCCGTCGGTTACGCTCGACGCGTTTCTGGACCAGTCAAACGCGACGGCTGTCCGGCTTGAGCCAGATGATGACGCACGCGCGCTTATCCCGTTCCTCGACCGGCTCACACTTATCGAAGTTGCCTTCCCAAAATATCGCGATGGCAGGGGCTATAGCTCCGCCCGAATTTTGCGTGAGGCAGGGTACGACGGCGAACTGCGCGCACAAGGTGATGTCTTGGTCGACCAGATTGCTTTCATGCGCCGCTGCGGCTTTGACAGCTTCGCGCCTGAGGCATCGTTAAACCCCGAAGCCGTTGCACGCGCGCTTTCAACCTACGGCCATGCCTATCAAAAGGCGGCCGATACGGTCGTGCCTGTCTGGAAGCTTCGCCATGGGTGACAAGGTCCGCATCGCTGATCGTATCAACACCGCCCCGCGTTATACCGAGGGCGATGCCGTTCGCCTGAATAACATGTTCCGGGGCCACGATACGGTTGAGATGCTGACGATCTTGTTGCGCGAGAATATGTTGGGTGATGCGGCCGTGGTCTCCAGCTTCGGAGCCGAAAGCGCTGTCTTGCTGCACCTGATTGGAAGCATCGACCGTGCGACCCCAGTCCTGTTTCTGGATACGGGCAAGCATTTTCCCGAGACGATTACCTATCGGGAGGAACTTAGGTCGATGCTCGGTTTGCTGGACCTGCGCATTTTGACACCTGACCCTGCTTTGTTGCGGCAAAAGGATGAAACTGGCCTGCGCTGGTCATATGACCCCGATGGCTGCTGCGAAATTCGCAAGGTGCTGCCGTTAAATGCAGCACTAGCAGGGTTTGATGCGCAATTTACGGGGCGCAAAGCGTTTCAATCATCAACGCGCCGGGCGCTGCCCCGCTTTGAAATCGAAGATGGCCGGTTAAAGGTCAATCCGCTGGCCGATTGGGATAAAGCCAAAATCGACGCCTATATGGCCGAATATGCCTTGCCTGCGCATCCGTTGGTAGAACTCGGCTATCCGTCGATCGGCTGCTCCCCCTGCACCACGAAGGTCGCGCCCGGCGAAGACCCGCGTTCGGGACGTTGGAAGGGTTGGGACAAGGTCGAATGCGGAATTCATAATGCCGTGACGCCAATAGGCGATGGCGCGGACGATCCTATTTTTTGAGGACTTTCCAAAATCTAGACAGTTCTAAATGAGCTTGGGTTCATCCTTCTGGAAAAAATAGGCCTGCACATCCGCAGCGATCCGCGCAGGACGCAACGTTTCTGCATCGATGCAGCACCAGCTTGATTTGACTTCAGCAAGTACGTCCTCGCCGCGTTTGATTACCGTGTCATAAAACGACCGCGCACCCTGCACCTTTTCGAGCACGACCGACGCGATCACTTCATCATCCAGAAACGCTGGCTTGCGGTAAGTGATCTCATGCTTGAGCGCGACCCAGAGATATTTCGCTGCCGTCTCCGGCGGGGCAAGCTTGTTCCAATGCGCCAATACCGCATCTTGCACCCAATTTAGATAGCGGGCGTTGTTCACATGCCCCATAAAATCGATGTCTGTGGGCAAAACGCCAATATGGTGAAGGTGGGAGAGTGCTTTTGTCATGTTAGTCCCAACATAGTCTATCTTGCCGCCAATTACAGCCCGTTTGCGCCAAAAAAGTGAACAAATAGGCCAATAAAACGCGCTGAAGTGATGCCTGCGTCACTTGCACGTTAGCGTGCCCTGCCCCACATCATCTGTGATGTCGAAACCTGTCGGAAAATCTTGGCGCGAAACCAATGCCTTCCGTTGGTGTATGCTGATGTTTGGTTGGTTGATCGTTTTAGGTGCACCGTTACTTGGTCCGCTTCCGGGCCCAGGTCCACTCATCCTTTTGCCCATCGGGCTTGCCCTGATTCTCAAAAATTCATTATGGGCAAAGAAACGTTATGCGCGCCTTGCCCGGATCCATCCGGAATATGCCAATTGGGCTAATTGGGCGATGCGGCGAAGCAAAGTCACGCATCGGCCTCCTTTTCCTGACGTTAAGGGTGATTTTCTCCACCTGTTCCGCCGCGACGACATCGACATGAAAATGCCCTGACTTGTGTTGACTTTTCACCTCTCTGACCGTATCGGCCACAGCAACAGAAGCGGTCGCTGCGCAGATTCGGCGGCTATTTTCATTTTAAGACGCAAAAAATTTAAGGATTACAGTCATGAAGCGCACTTTTCAGCCGAGCAATCTCGTGCGTGCCCGTCGCCACGGTTTTCGTCTCCGTATGTCAACCGCAGCTGGCCGCAACATCCTGAACGCACGCCGCGCACGTGGCCGCAAGAAGCTGTCGGCTTAATAACGCAGCAGGCGAACCGCGACATGCGCGGTTACAGCGTTATCAAAAAAAGGTCAGACTTTCTGACCGCCAACCGGGGGAAGCGATATGCAACTCCCGGTTTTGTTTTGCTTGTGAAAGACAGGCAGGATGACAGTGCCGAAATTCGGCTGGGCATTACCATCACCAAAAAGGTCGGCAACGCGGTCATTCGCAACCGCATGCGCCGCCGCTTTCGCGCACTGGCGCAGGAAATGCTTGGCGAAAAAGGCAAGGCTGGCGCTGATCACATCCTCATTGGCCGTGATAACGGTATCGAGCGTGACTTCGGAGAATTGCGGGCGGATATGGCGAAAGCGTTGGACAAATTATGTCAAAACCGAAGTGCTGCGCCTGTCGAAGCACGTCCAGACGATAAGCGCCCTTCGACAGGCTCAGGGCTCCGGTCGCCATGATCGCCAAGCTCCTCATCCTAATCGCAAGGGCTTGGCAAATCGGCCCGTCGCGGATCTTGCCGCCGACGTGCAGGTTCAGCCCAAGCTGTTCGGCTTACGCGATTACGGCGCTTCAAAAACATGGCGCAATTAAGGGTGGCTGGCTGGCCATCAAACGGCTATTGCGCTGCCAACCTTGGGGTGGGCACGGATACGACCCGGTGCCATGACGCTCAACTTACGGATTAACGGGGAATTTTAGACGTGGACGATAAACGCAACCTGATTTTTGCAGTATTGCTGACGGGCATCATCCTGTTCGGTTGGCCCTATGTCGCCAGCTATTTCTTCCCCACGCCTGCGCCAGTCACGAGCACAGCGACATCAACGGCCAGCCCGGCAGGCGCTGCAACGTCTAACGTGTCCGTCGAAGCTGCACCCGCCAAGGTGCAGGCCGTTCCCCTCGGCAATGCGCTTCAGTCCTCGGCACGCATCCTCGTCGAAACGCCAAAACTGAAAGGCTCAATCAATCTTGAGGGCGCGAAAATTGACGACCTCGTTTTGCTGACCCATCGTACAGAGCTTGCCAAGGATTCGGCGCCGGTTCGTCTGTTTGCGCCGTCTGGCACCAAAAATGCTTACTTCGCGCGCTTTGGTTGGGCTGGCACCGGCATCACTGCGCCGGATGACAAGACTGTGTGGACGCCAAGCGGTAATAAGCTGACCCCATCAACCCCCGTGACCTTAAGCTGGACCAACGCACAAAGTCAGAAGTTTGAAATCGCTCTGTCGATTGACGAGAATTTCATGATCACCGCGAAGCAGCGTTTCACGAATGGTGGCACTGCGCCAGCAGAAATCGCCAACTTCGCCTTGCTTAGCCGTACCGGCAAGCCTGCGGACGCGACGTCGGGCGGTTCGATATTTACGCACATCCACATTGGCCCAATGGGCGTTTTCGATGACAAGCCGAATTATGACTGGGGCTATATCGATGTCGAAGAGAATAAGGGTGAAACGTCATTCACCAGTACGGGCGGATGGCTTGGCTTTACCGACAAATATTGGCTGGGCGCGCTCATTCCCGATCAAAAAACGCCTGTATCGGCCAAGTTCCGGGCAAGCGGCGATGTGTATCAGGCGCAGGTCATTCCGACCCGTTACACCAATGTTGCCGCGGGAGCTGCGTTGGATAGCACTTCGCGCCTATTTGCAGGTGCCAAGGAAATGGCAGTCCTCAACGGCTATTCAAAGAGCCTGGGCATTCCCTATCTGGACTACGCAATTGATTGGGGTTGGTTCTGGTTCATCGCCATTCCGTTCTTCTGGATCCTGCATTGGTTGTTTGGTGTGTTCGGCAACTTTGGCGTCGCGATCATTGGCCTGACGATCATCGTGCGTTTGTTCATGTACCCCGTCGCGCAAAAACAATTTGCGTCGATGGCGCAAATGCGCGCCGTGCAGCCTAAGCTCAAGGCGCTTCAAGAGCGCTGGAAAGACGATAAGCCTCGCCTGCAGCAGGAGATGATGAAGCTGTACAAGGATGAAAAGGTCAATCCGCTCGCGGGATGCCTGCCCATTTTGCTTCAAATTCCAATTTTCTTTGCACTTTACAAGATTTTGCTGCTGTCGATTGAAATGCGTCATCAGCCATTCGTGTTGTGGCTCAAGGATTTGTCGGCACCAGATCCGTTGACGCCGCTCAATCTGTTCGGCCTTCTGCCCTTCGATCCGCCGTCCTTTATCGCCATTGGCATATTGCCGATCTTGCTTGGCGTGACGATGTGGCTGATGCAGCGCCTGAATCCGCAACCAATGGACGAGGTGCAAAAGCAGGTATTTGCCGTGATGCCATGGTTCCTGATGTTCATCATGGCGCCATTCGCCGCTGGTCTTCAGCTATATTGGGTGATGTCAAACCTCGTTTCGATTGCGCAGCAAAAGTGGCTGTATTCGCGGCACCCCGTGTTGCGGGAACAGATGGCGCGTGATGCCGAAGAGAAGGCTCAGGCGAAGGCCAAGGCGTGACTGAGACGACCACGAAAATTTTCTCAGGGCCAATCAGCTTTCTGAAATCAGCTCCGAAGCTCGAATTTCTGCCCGAACCAACGGTGCCGGAAATCGCGTTTGCGGGCCGGTCGAATGTCGGCAAGTCGAGCCTGATCAACGCGCTCGTCAACCGGAACAATCTCGCGCGCGCATCGAACACGCCGGGCCGGACGCAGGAGCTGAACTTCTTCGACGTGGGCGATCCGGCTGTATTTCGCATCGTCGACATGCCGGGCTACGGCTATGCCAAGGCACCCCTCAAGACGGTGCAGCAATGGCGTTACCTGATTAACGATTACTTGCGTGGCCGCGTGGTATTGAAACGTGTATTCGTCCTAATCGACAGCCGCCACGGTATCAAAGAGGTCGACCACGACATCATGTCGATGCTGGATAGTGCCGCGATAAGCTACCGCATCGTGCTGACGAAAACCGACAAGATCAAAGCCAGCGACCTTGGCGCCGTCGAAGCCGACACGATGACAAAACTGCGCAAGCACGTCGCCGCTTATCCTGACCTGTCTGTTACCTCTGCCGAAAAGCGAGGCGGTATTGAAGAACTGCGTGCTGCGGTGCTGGAAGCGGTGGCGTCCTAAGCGACGTTTGCGAAGGTTTTACCCCTCTGCCCCCTCGACACAATCGCAAACAGTAGTCATTAAGGGTCGCATGACCTTGAAACTGATTATTGGTAACAAAGCCTATTCCAGCTGGTCGTTGCGCGGTTGGCTTGCGACCAAGCAATCCGGTCTGCATTTCGATGAGATCACTGTCCCTTTGTTTGAAAATGATTGGGACGAGCGCAAGCGCGAGGAAGACCTTGCACCATCATCAGGCAAAGTCCCCATCTTGTGGGACGGCGAGGCCGTCGTTTGGGACAGCCTTGCCATTATCGATTATCTTGCGGACAAGGTCGGGCGCGATAGATATTGGCCGAAAGACGAAGTCGCACGCGGAATGGCGCGGTCTATGGCTGCCGAAATGCATTGCAGCTACACATCCTTGCGCCGCGAATGCCCAATGAACACGCGCAAGACTTTCACCGATGTGACCGTATCCGAAGAAACCCGCACCGACGCGATACGCATATTACAAACCTGGGCTGAGGCGCGATCGCGTTTTGGCAAGGACGGCCCATATCTGTTCGGCACTTTCAGCGCCGCCGATATCATGCTTGCGCCTGTGGTGACACGGTTTGTTACCTATGGCTTTACGCTACCGGGCTTTGCACAGGCTTATGTCGAGGCGATGATGGCGCACCCGTGGATGGAAGAATGGTATGCCGGGGCCACCGAAGAGCCATGGACCATTGAACGCATCGAAAACGCCGCTACTTAATCCGATCTGCTGGATACGGTGTGCCGTCTTTACGAAAATAGCCGTCTTCGCTGAATGTCATATCGATATCGGAATACACACCGCCACGCGTGCGATCCCCGGCACCAATGGCGACAAAAACGCATTCTTGATCACTGCGATTAATGAGATGATGCCCGTTGGGAACGCCTGCCGCCCATGCCGCGACATCGCCTGCTCGCAAAATCGTCTCGCCGCCGTCTTCGATTAGCACAACCTCACCAGCCAGCATGATCACCAACTCATCCTCGCCATGATGCCAGTGACGGTGCGATGACCAGCCACCGGGCTTTAGCACCACATGACTCGCTCCCATATGTGTGAGGCCTGCCGCCGGGGCTAGCCTTCGCCACCAGCGGCCTTCTACTTCGGCGTTAAATGGTACAGGATATCCGGTATCGTTGCTTTGTGGAATTGCCTCTATGTCGATTTTGGGCATCGCAATCGCCTAGCCGCATTGCGCACGATGCAGGAGCTTCTGGTCCGCCAGCACGAGCGCCATCATCGCTGCAACCACTGGTGTGCCCCTGATGCCCACGCAGGGGTCGTGGCGACCCTTGGTGATGATGTCAGTGGCGTCGCCGTCCCGTGTGACGGTTTCAACGGGCGTGAGGATGGAGGATGTTGGCTTGAACGCCACACGCACCAATACAGGCTGCCCGGTTGAAATGCCGCCAGCGATGCCGCCAGCATTATTCGCCAGAAATTCGGGGTGGTTTGATCCTTCGGTAGCAGGTCGCATCCGGTCGGCATTTTCCTCACCACGTAAACGTGCTGCGCCAAAGCCTGCTCCGATCTCGACGCCCTTTACCGCGTTGATGCTCATCATCGCCGAGGCAAGCTCGCTATCCAGCTTTGCATACAGCGGTGCCCCCCAACCCGGCGGAACGCCAGTGGCAACGCATTCGATGACCGCGCCCAAAGAGGAGCCAGCCTTGCGTGCCTCATCGACCAATTTTTCCCAGCGACCGGCCGCCGCTTCATCAGGGCAAAAGAAGGGGTTCTTGTCTATCTGCGACGCTTCGAAATTATCGCGATTGATGGCGTCACCACCGATTTCGGCAACGTAGGCCATAATTTCCACGTCTGGTATGACGGCACGCGCCACTGCGCCCGCGGCCACACGTGCGGCGGTTTCGCGCGCACTTGACCGGCCACCGCCGCGATAATCGCGAAAGCCATATTTGGCATCATAGCTGTAATCTGCATGGCCAGGGCGATAGGCCTTAGCGACGTCGGAATAATCTTTGGAGCGCTGATCCACATTTTCTATCATCAGCGAAATCGGCGTACCCGTGGTGCGACCTTCGAATACACCCGACAAGATACGCACTGCATCCGGCTCCTGCCTTTGCGTTGTGAAGCGTGACGTGCCCGGGCGGCGTTTATCCAGAAAAGGCTGAATATCCGCCTCGGACAGTGCAAGCCCCGGAGGACAGCCATCGACCAAAGCGCCAAGCGCTGGCCCGTGCGATTCGCCCCAAGTCGAAAAACGAAACACACGGCCAAAGGTATTAAAGCTCATTTTTTGTTTCCGTTTTCTTCACATTTCCAGAACGATAGCGGACTTGTTCCTTGCCTATCCACGTCCGGATTGCACGAAAAATGATGAGCGCGATTGCGACGCCAATCACGCGCGCTGCATGCGGGTGGCCGTAGGTTATGCCAATGCGGCCTGCCCAGACAAAGACGCCAATGATGCCAACAAAACCTGCCATTGAGACGAAGGCGTCAAGCAAAGGCGGCAACCCCTCCCAATAGCGACGCGCGTGCCAATAGCCGTGCACACCAACAAGCACGGCACATCCCACCAAAAGAATAACCAGCTCGTCGCTATGCCCCTCGAACATCAGGTGACAGCAATATCAGGAGCATCCTCCTGCTTCATGCCGACGGTGTGGTAGCCCGCATCGACATGGTGGATTTCGCCAGTGACCCCTGCTGCGAGATCGGAAAGGAAGTACAGCGCCGAGGAGCCGACATCGTCGATCGTTACATTGCGGCGCAGCGGCGTGTTCAACTCGTTCCATTTCAGGATGTAACGGAAATCTCCAATACCCGACGCTGCAAGCGTCTTGATTGGGCCGGCCGAGATAGCGTTGACGCGAATGCCCTGCGGCCCGACGTCGTTGGCAAGATATTTGACCGACGTTTCGAGCGCAGCCTTGGCAACACCCATCACGTTATAATGCGGCATCACCTTTTCAGCGCCATAGTAACTGAGCGTCAGAAGCGACCCACCGCCCTCGCCGGTTTCGGGATCTAGCGGCTTCATCATCGCGGTTGCGCGCTTGGCAACGGCAGTGAAGCTATAGACGCTGATGTTCATTGTCATCAGGAAGTCTTCCAAACCAACCTCATAATATTTGCCGCGCAACGCCTCTTTATTGGTGAAGCCAATAGCGTGGACCACGAAATCAATGGTTGGCCATTTGTCCGCTAGCGTCTCAAATGCACGATCAAGATTGGCCATGTCAGCAACGTCACAGTCGATCAGGAAATCGCAACCAAGCTGCGCCGCCAATGGCCGCACCCGCTTTTCCATGACTTCGCCTTGATAGCTGAAGGCCAACTCAGCTCCTTCGGCATGCAAGCGCTTCGCGATGCCCCATGCGAGCGACTTCTCATTGGCAAGCCCCATAATCAGTCCGCGTTTGCCTGCCATCAATCCGGTCATAGTGTCCTCATTCGTCAGCTAAATTTTCTCTGGCCTGCTTTAGTCCATTTTCGTGTGCGTTGGCCAGTGCCGCATTCAATTGCGCACCAGTCACCAAACCAAGCCCGATCAGATAAAAGAAAATGAGTGCAACCATGACCCCTGCCAAGCTCCCATAAGCAAGGTCATAATTGCTGACGCTGGAGAGAAAAGCAGGCAGCAAGGCGGTTAGACCTAGCCACCAAATGCTGACAAATGCGGGGCCCGGCCATTTCGGAAAGTCGGGCGAACGGTATTTCGACGGAGTGAGTCCCGCAAAAATGACGTAGATCGCGACAAACAAGGCGACGAACGGAATGATTCGCCCCCATGCAAAATAGCTTGATACGGTCTGCGCCGTAGGGATGTAACGATACACCAGTTCCTCCGCCGCAGTGACCATCACCTGTGCTGAAAAAGCGACCATCGCCAGAATGACCGATGCGATAATCGCGCCGAGCGATCCTAGCCGGTAATGCCAGAATGCACGGCTTGGTGTTGCACCATAAGACCTATATAAAACATCGCGAAAGGTCTCGATGAGGCTTGCGGCTGTCCAAAGGCTGACCCCAGCGCTTAGCCACAATAAAGGCCCCGATCGCGCGGTCATGGCTGATTGTATGGGTTCTTGAAGTGCGCTTGCGACGCTTGGCGGAACCGTCCTGAAAAATGCCTCGATCAGCGCAAGTCCGGACTCGGTCTGACCAAATGCCCCGGCAATCGCCGCAGCAACCACGCAAAAGGCGAAAAGCGACACCAAAGACAGATACGCGAAATTGCCCGCATGAATGAAACCGTCGCTGTAGACGCCTACGCCGACGCGCTTGATCACTTCGATGACCTGACCCGGAAGACCAAGCCGGGCGAACCATGTGGCCTCACTCTCGTTAGCATGCGTTGTCGCCGGGAGATGCGCACGCGCCTCCGGTGACAGAGGTGAAATTTCAGACACGCATATTCTCCCGGACGGAACTGTCCGAGAGAACGTCGTTTATCCGCGCGAGTTCCGCTGGGTCTGTCGGCAGGTGGATCATCAACGTAACAAGCTGATCACCGCGTGGGCCGGTTTTGGCAGTAAAGCCCCGCCCTTTGATGCGTAGAACGGCGCCAGAATTTGTACGTGGCGGAACAGTCAGCATGACTGCGCCATCGACCGTTGGAACCTTTACCTTGCCGCCAGCTACCGCTTCTTTCAGTGAAATTGGCAGATCAATGCGGATATTGTCGCCGTCGCGCACCAGATGTGGATGCTTGCCCAACTTCAATGTCACCATCGCATCGCCATTGCCGCCAGGGCCAGGCTGCCCCCTACCGGGAATGCGGATTTGCTGCCCGGCAACAATACCAGCGGGAAGTTTGAACTCTACTGTCTTGCCATCGCCCAGCATGATGCGTTGCGGCGCCAGCGTGGCGGCGTCCGTGAACGACACAAGATGTTCATAAGCAATGTTCGCGCCCTTGGGCGGAGGCGCTTGCTGTGGGCGTGGACCGGGCCCAGCGCCTGGCCGTGCACCGCCCCCACCACCAAACAGTCCGTCAAAGATGTCACCCAGGTCAATCCCGCCGCTGCCAAAGTCGAAATTGCCACCTGCAGCCCCGCCTTGGCTGTAGCCACCACCGCCGCCAAAAGGATTGCCTGCAAACCGCGGCTGTCCGTTTTCGTCGATCTCACCGCGATCATATTGGCCGCGCTTTTTGGAGTCGGACAAAAGGTCATAGGCTTGCGTAATTTCGCTAAACCGCTCCGACGCCTTCGGATTGTCCTTGTTCTTGTCGGGGTGTAATTCTTTTGCGAGCTTGCGATAGGCGACCTTAATCGCCTTTTCATCCGCACCCTTGGAAACACCTAAAATGGAATAAGGATCTGCCATTCTTGTCCCTGTTACTCTAACTGCCCGTCTTACATTGGTATTACAGCGTCCGGAGTCAACTTGGAAGCACGGCGCCATCAGGTTTTTTGCCCGAAATTTGGCGTAGCAGAAGATATAGCAACAGGCCAATGGGCCCTGCCATCAAGGTAAAGAACAATATCGGTGCTTGCACCAAGCGGGAAATTTTGTGCCTGTCCGCGTTGCGCGCAATCCAGATACCGACGAAAAGGTCAAAGGCCAAATAATGAACCCAGCCGATCGTTGCGCCGCCGGGGGAATCAAACAGGGCCATGACGCCTGCCAAAGTAGTGAAATCGGCAGAGGGTCGGCCAAGCGGCCCGCCGTCTGGAATCCAGCCCGCCATCAGCGGAATGATGAGGCCAGCATAAAGGCAAGCCAGCAAACCTGATCCTGCAAAAAATACATAAGGGACAACCCGCTCGCGTTTAGGAGCGAACGCCAGAACCACCCAGCCAAGCAACGCCCACGCATTGGCGGCACCGAATATCATTTCCCAGTTCATTTTGTTTCTAGCCCCTTTTAACGCGCATCAGTCTAGCCTATCGGTCAGCTATGGAAAGACCTGATCCCTTTAGCTTATTCGACGAGTGGTTTGCCGAAGCGCGCACCACAGAAATCAACGATTCTAACGCCATGGCATTGGCGACAACTGGCGCTGATGGGCAGCCTTCGGTGCGCATGGTGCTTTTAAAGGGCCATGGCCGCGACCTTGGTACCCATGGCGGTTTTGTTTTCTACACAAATTTCGAAAGCCGCAAGGCTACGCAATTGTCTGCCAACAAACATGTGGCCTTGCTGTTTCACTGGAAATCGCTTCGCCGGCAAATCCGGATTGAGGGCGCAGCCACTCCTGTCGATGATGCAACCGCGGACGGCTATTTTGCAACACGCTCGCGCAATTCGCAACTTGGCGCATGGGCATCTGACCAGTCCCGCCCGCTTGCGGACCGCGTGACGTTCGAAGCGCGCTTTGCCGAGGTTGAGGCCCGGTTCGAAGGCCAAGACGTGCCACGTCCCCCGCATTGGTCTGGCTGGATGGTTAGCCCCAACCGTATCGAATTCTGGCAAGACCGCGAATTCCGCCTGCACGAGCGATGGGTGTATGAACGCGATGGCGACGGCTGGACAACCGGGATGCTGTACCCGTGACACCTAAGCCATGAGCGTTGGACATAATCACCACCACCATGCGCATGGTGAACTGACCAACCGCGCGGCCATTGCCAGCGTCACCATGGCCTTGTTCTTGTTGGGGCTGAAAATCTTTGCAGCGGCCGAGACCGGCTCAGTCGCCTTGCTGGCGTCGCTGGCAGACACGGGCTTTGACGTTCTCGCATCGGTGCTGACATTGTTCAGCGTGCGTTATGCCGCCATGCCCGCCGATGATGACCACCGTTTTGGTCATGGTAAGGCAGAGGCGTTGTCGGCCTTGCTTCAGGTCGTGTTGATCACCGTATCTGCAATCCTGATCGCGTGGCGCGCCATCGTGCGTTTGGGCGATCAGGAACAGACCGCGCATCCCGAATATGGCATTGGCGTTTCCGTCATCGCAATTGTCGCCACCTTGGGCCTACTTGCCTATCAACGGCAGGTGGTCCGCAAAACGGGATCGGTCGCTATTCAAGCGGACCATGTACATTATCAAAGCGACCTTTTGCTCAACATTGCTGTGATACTCGCAATTGTTCTCGATACCATGCTGAACGTGCGCGGCGCGGATCCATTGTTCGGTATTGCAATTGCCGCATGGCTGCTGTGGGGCGCATATCGGGCGGCGCGGATTGCGCTCGACCAGTTGCTTGACCGCGAATGGCCGGAGGAAAAGCGGGAGCGTTTCATTGAAGTCGCGCTTCGCCATCCCGAACTGCGTGGGATCCACGATATGCGGACACGTTCAAGCGGCGCGCATGATTTCTGCCAATTCCATGTGTGGGTTGACCCCGATATGACCGTCGCAGCGGCGCACCATATTATGGACGAGGTCGAGCAAGCATTAATGGACGAATTTCCGGGCGTCGAGGTCCTGATTCACCCTGACCCCGAAGGCCACAAGGACGAGATGGGATATATCCCGTCCGAAACAATCGAGCGTGACGAGGAATTGAATGACTGACCTACCCTATTTCCACGTAGATGCCTTTGCAGACCGGCCCTTCACGGGCAATCAGGCTGCAGTTATGCCGCTCAACGAATGGTTGGATGACCCCGTCCTTCAAGCGATTGCAGAGGAAAATAACTTCGCCGAGACTGCATTTTATGTGCCCGATCAAACCGGCGAAGCGGATTACGAGCTGCGTTGGTTCACGCCCGCTGTGGAAATACGCCTGTGTGGCCATGCGACATTGGCCAGCGGACATATCATCTTAACCGAGAACCCCGCGCTGGACCGCGTAACGCTGCGCACACGCAAGGCAGGAATATTGGAAGTGCGACGCGAAGGAGATGCTTATGCTGTTGCCCTACCCGCCATTCCGACCGAGCAGGTTGATAACCCGGAGATGATGACCGCAATGGGAGGCACGCCTTTGTCGATGCGCAGCAACCCCGACAGCTACAATATGTTCGTCTATGCCACCGCTGCAGAAATCCTGGCACTTAAACCCGACATGAAGGCGCTCGCGAGCTTGGGCGATGACAGTTTCACCGCTACCGCACGCGGAGACGACACTGACATCATCAGCCGGGTTTTCGTACCGGGTGCGGGTGTGGATGAAGACAGCGTCACGGGAAGCGCCCATGCCGTCATCGCGCCTTATTGGGCTTCCGTTTTAGGTAGAGACCAGTTCGCCGCTTATCAAGCCTCAGCGCGCGGCGGCTATTTGGGCTGCCGCGTTGACGGTGACCGAGTGTGGTTGTCTGGCCATTGTTTTACGGTAGTAAAGGGAATGTTCAGCTTGCGCTGACCATCAACGACATTCTATACTCTAAAGGATCATCGATGCTGAAATCATTAGCCGTCCTGTCGGCACTTATATTTTCACCCGTTGCTATGGCGCAAGACGCACCGCCACCGCCGCCAAGCGGCGGCATGCCGCAGCCAGAACAGATTTTCACCTTTATGGACGCCAACAAAGACGGCTTCATCGCTAAGGACGAAGCACAGGGGCCATTGGTTCAGTATTTCGGAAATATCGATGCAGACAAAGACGAAAAGATTTCACTGGTCGAATTGAAAACGGCTATGGATGCCATGCGTCCGCCAGAGCCCGCACAGGGCGTCAGCGAGTAATCACCGCCCGATATGTAAACGAACAAAGCGCGCGGGAAGCCAACTGGCTTCCCGCGCGCTTTCTATTTTAGGCGACGGTTGCCTTGCGGATCACACCTGGGTTCGCAGGTGGCTCACCCTTTGGCAAAGCATCAACATGCTCCATGCCGCTGATCACTTGGCCCCAGACCGTGTACTGACGGTCGAGGAAGCTGGCATCGTCAAAGCAGATGAAGAACTGGCTGTTGGCGGTGTTCGGATCATTGGTCCGCGCCATTGAACATACGCCGCGCACATGTGGCTCAGCGTTGAATTCTTGCGCGAGATTTGGCTTGGACGAACCGCCCATGCCAGTGCCATTGGGGCAACCGCCCTGCGCCATGAAGCCAGGGATGACGCGGTGGAACTTCACGCCGTCATAAAAGCCTTCGCCGGCAAGTTCCTTGATGCGGGCAACGTGATTTGGCGCCAGATCAGGGCGCAGCTTGATAACGACATCGCCGCTGTCGAGCGATAGGGTTAGTGTTTCATCGGCCATAATGATGTTCCTTCAGGCTTGGGAAATGGATGACGGCTGCCCTAGGGGATGCATCGCATCGGTGCAAAGCCAAAATCATTGCATTTTGACGCCGCCTGCGTAGGAGAGGCCAATCTTTGATATATGGTTCCAAATTGAAAATCGGGAGGCCCGCACATGACCAGCGACATCGCCGCCCCGAACATCATCGACCCCGAAATCGTTGAAACGCTGGATGAGGACAATCGCCTTACCCGCGACTATGTCGATCGCGTTCTGGATGCTGTCGAAGATGGCAATCTCGATGAAGTCTACCGTCTTGTTGAGCCACTGCACGAAGCCGACATTGCCGACCTTCTTGAGCTGACCCCATCCGAACGACGTGGCGTACTGGCCATCAGCCTCGGCGACCTCATGAGCGCGGAAGTGCTTGCCGAGGTTAATGATTATGTCCGTGAAGATATTATTGAGGCCCTTCCCGCATCGCAAGTTGCAGGGCTAGCCGGACAGCTTGATACCGATGACGCGGTTGCGATCATTGAGGATATGGAGGCGGAGGACCAGCAAGCGGTTCTTGCCGAACTCGACCCCGAAGACCGCGCCGTCATTGAAGACGCGCTTTCCTATCCCGACGAATCTGCTGGCCGCATCATGCAGCGCGAACTGGTCGCGGTGCCCGAGCATATGACCGTCGGGCAGCTCATCGACTATCTGCGCGATCACCAGGACCTGACCACCGAATTCTGGGAAGTCTTCGTCGTCGACCCGCAGCATAAGCCCGTTGGTACGTGCAAACTAAGCTGGATCATGCGCAGCGAGCGCAAAGTTCCGGTCAGCGACATCATGAAGCACGAGCAGACGCTGATCCCGGTTGATATGGATCAGGAAGAGGTCGCTTTACGTTTCCAGAAATATGCACTTATCTCAGCCGCTGTCGTCGACGGCTCGGGCCGCTTGGTCGGGGTCATCACCGCTGATGACATCGTCCACATCGTTCAGGAAGAAGCTGACGAAGATATCTTGCGCCTTTCGGGTGCGGGCGAAGGCGACATTAACGAGCCTATTTCCGAGAGCTACAAGGCACGCGTCCGCTGGCTGATCGCCAATCTCGGAACGGCAATGGTGGCCAGCTTCATCATCGCGCAATTTGGCGCCGCCATTGAAACCATGGTTGCGCTGGCGGTTCTCATGCCAATTGTTGCCTCCATCGGCGGTAACGCAGGCACACAAACGCTTGCCGTGACCGTGCGCGCGTTGGCCACCAATCAGCTTACGCAATCAAACACGATGCGTTCGATCTGGCGGGAAATCCGCGTTGCATTGCTTATCGGTGCGACCATTGCGGTCATCGCCGGCATCGGCGCTGGCCTGATATTCAGCAACTGGCTGCTGGCGGGCGTAATTTCTGTGGCTATATTGTGCAATATTTCGCTGGCCGGATTGTCGGGCGTTGCCATTCCGGTACTGCTGGATCGGCTGGATCAGGACCCTGCGGTCTCAAGTTCGATCTTTGTAACGATGATCACTGACTCCATGGGCTTCCTCATCTTTCTTGGGCTAGCCGTATTCAGCGGCCTTGCCGGTTAGCCTCACAGTTCCCAAATAGCGTCCATGCCACTGAATATGACCAAAATCGCCTTTGGCGCCGAAAGCCCGAAGCATTTGCGTGACCGACTGGCGGCCTATGCGCAGGGCGGCGAAGTGCGGATTACCACGCGTTACTTGCCAAAGCGCGTCGAAGAAATGGCGGGTGGCTCGCTCTATTGGATCCACACCCACACAATCATTGGCAGAAGCCCGATTATCGGCTTCATGGAAAATGGCGCTGGCCGCCACTGGATACGTATCGAACCGCGCCTTATCGCCGTCCGCTCGACGCCCAAGCGCGCACATCAGGGCTGGCGCTATCTCGAAGAAGCCAACGCGCCGCCTGATCTCGATTCCATCGAAACCGACGGCCGCGACGAGATGTCGCCAAAAATGCTCAGAGACCTCATGAAAATGGGGCTTGTTTAAGCCGCTGCGCGCTTGGCGAACACCTTGTTGATGACGTCGGCAAAGGTCTCGGCACTTTGCGCGCCGGGGACCATATATTTCTGATCGAAAATGATAGCGGGAACGCCAGTGATGTTCTGGTCGGTCCAATGCGCCATTTCTGCCCGAACGCTGGTCGTGAGCGCGGCGTCGTTAATCCATGCCAAAGCTACAGCGCGGTCCATGCCTTGCGCTTCGGCAATGTCACAGAGCACTTCGGTGTCGCTCACGTCGCGGCGATTTTGAAAATAAGCAGTGAATAGCGCCATTTTTAGAGCTGTCTGCGCGCGCCATCCCCGTTCACTGCCAAAGATGGTCAGCAATTTATGCGCATTGAACGTGTTATAAATGCGCATGCCTTCACCATAGTTGAAGGCGAAACCAAGACTCTCACCAATGTCGGACAGCCTTTGCCTGTTGGCACGGCTTTGTTCGGGCGTGCTGCCATATTTCCGCGCGATATGCTCTGCTGTGTCTTCGCCTTCGGGCTGCATATGCGGGTTCAGTTCAAAAGGATGCCAATGGGTTTCAGCGGCGATATCTTGGCCGACAAGCGTCAGCGCCTGCTCCACCTGCTTCAGGCCAATGATGCACCACGGGCAAACGACGTCCGAAACGATGTCGATGCGCAGTGGGACGGCGTTAGCGTTCATTGCGACACCCAGTGGCGCAATAGGCTATGCGCAATGGCAAAGGGCGGCGGCGCGTTGAAACGGCGGTCGAACGCGCCTGCCAAAGCAGCAATCGCCTCATCCTTGGTCACCCACATCGCATCTTCGATCTCGGTCGTGTCGAGCGTGAGCTCATCCCCCAGTGCATCGGCAGTGCAGGCAATCATCAACTGTGATCCGCCAAAGGGCCATGGCTGGCTGGTGACGTAACGCACCGCGCCGCAGGTGACGCCAGCTTCTTCATGGATTTCACGGCGAACGGCCTCTTCAATACATTCACCGGGTTCAAGAAAGCCAGCCAGAGCCGAATAATTGCCTGCCGGAAAGCGCGACTGCCGCCCGACCAACGCCTTGCTTTCAAATTCGGCAAGCATGATGACGACGGGGTCCGTGCGCGGAAAATGTTCCTTTTGGCAATTGCCGCATTTCCGGCCCCAGCCGGCGCGGAACAAAAGTGTTGCCTCGCCACAACGTCCACAAAAGCGATGTCCGTTGTGCCACTCTATCAGGCTGCGCGCAGTGCCATAGATCGCCGCGTCTTCTGCAGGCAACATCGACAATGCACGCCATATAGCAGGCGAACGAAAAGCATCACCCGTTGCCTCGACCAATGCCACAAAATGCGGCTTACCGTCGGATAGGCCAAGCAGGATCAGCTCTTCGGACCCTTCAAGCTCAGCAAATGAATGCCAGTGCAAGCCGCCTGCGTCGCTGACACGCGGGTCAAGCCCATCAAGTCCCAGCACCCGCGCGCGCCAGTCACCAAGCAGTAGGCCATAAGCCTCTGCATCATTGCGGACTCGGTCAGCGCGGTCGAGCGGCGAGCCCGTAAAACCTGGAGCCATCATCGGATCAGGCTGGCAAACCAAGGTCCTGAAGGACCCATTTGGCGAAATTTTCGTGGAACGGATACACGTTGCTAGGCATATATTGCGCCATGCAGACAGCGCGTAGCTTACGCTTTGGGTCGACGAACGCGACAGTGCCCGCAGCGCCACCCCAGCCATAAACACCCTCATTCACGCCCTTGCCGACGCGGCCGCCAGCGCCGAATCCCGCACCGTCGGCATAAGTGCCGTCGGTAGAAACAGCGGACGGCAGCAAATCCGACATGGCCAGTTTCGCGGCTTCGGGAGACATGACGCGGACACCATCCAGCTCACCATAATTGGCGAGCATGTTGAGGAAGCGGTCATAATCGCGTGCCGATGACACCATGCCTGCGCCACCAAAGGCAAAGGCCGGTTTGTCGAGATAAATGCTTGTTGTGGCCGGATCAATTGGGAACAGGATACCGTTTACGGGCGCGTAGTTTGAAACGAAACGTTTGGTTTCCGACTTGGGAACTTGGAAATAGCTGCTGTTCATTTTCAATGGTTCGAAAATGCGCGCCTTCAAAAACGCCTCAAAATCCATTCCGCTTGCGACTTCAATCACGCGTCCAAGCAAATCGAGCGATATCGAATAGCTCCATTTCGTGCCCGGCTCCGCAATCAACGGCAGCTTTGCCAAACGTTCCGAAAAAGTTTTGAGATCAGGAGTGGGTGCACTAGCAGGCGTGCCGGGAATGGGGAAACGGCTGACGATACCGGGGGTAATGCCGTTATCAAGGTAGGACTGAAGCAGCGGCCCCTTGGTAATGATTGAATATCCGAGGCCCGCCGTGTGCGTCAGCAGATGCCGAACAGTAATCTGGGCCTTTGCCGGAACCGCTTCCAGGCTTTTTTCAGGATCTGTAAGCACTGTCATATTGGCAAATTCCGGCAGGAATTCGGAAATAGGCTGGTCAAGCTTCATCTTGCCTTCGCCCACCAAAATCATCGCCGCAATGCCGGTAACGGGCTTTGTCATTGAATAGACGCGCCACAATGTATCAATATCAACTGCGGTGGTTTCACCCTGACCCTGTGTGCCAACGGCGATCACATCGGGCATTCCGGCGGCACGGCCAATGGTCGCGAGAACGCCGGGCAGCTTGCCTGACGAGACGTAGCTTTCAAACTGCGTCCGGATGGTGGGATACAGATCCGCTGCGCGCGCCCATGCCCGCGTCGGGGCAAATGCGCCGATGGCCCCTGCCGCTGCCAATTGACCGCCCCAAGCCAAAAATCCGCGCCGACCAATCATGGCCAGACCACTTGCTTGCCCGTTCATATTCTCTCTCCTGCGTTTATTACCGCCTCTGCTGCTTTTCTGAATACGGTCGGCAGACCCGCCTTGTCGAGCGATTTCAACGACCACCATTCGCCCTCGCCGGGGTCTTCTGCACCTGCTGGCCATGACGTAACGGCAATGTCGAGGATTAGCGAAAAATGCGTAAAAACATGCGACACTTGCACCGGCAGTTGCTGCCATTCGGAAAGCAACGGAGGCTCGGCGTGGCCATCCAGACGCGCTGTCCATTGGTCGTCAGGTAATGCCCGCATTCCGGCCAACAAGCCTTTATCATGACGGCGGACAAGCCAGACGTATCCGTCCCGCTCGATCCAATAAATTTTCCCCGCCCGTTGCGGCTTGGCGGCCTTGGGCATTTTTGCGGGATAGCTTTCCGGATTACCCGCCCGCAATCCTTCACAGGCAAAGGCGACAGGGCAGACGAGACACGACGGCGCCCGAACCGAACATATGCCGGAGCCCAAGTCCATCATTGCCTGTGCAAAGTCCCCCGCGCGGCTATCGGGCGTTATGCTATCAGTCGCTTCACGGATAAGGGGTTTCGACTGCGGTAATGGTGTGGAAATCGCAAATAGGCGGGACACTACGCGTTCGACATTGGCATCAACCACTACCGCCCTTTGCCCAAACGCAATCGCCGCAATCGCTGCGGCGGTGTAGGGGCCAACGCCCGGCAACTTCAGCAATTCAGCTTCGGTTTCAGGCAATTTCTCGCCATATTCCGCCACTACAACCCGCGCGCATTTCAACAAATTGCGTGCGCGTGCATAATAACCGAGGCCAGCCCATGCCGCCATGACGTCGGCATCCTCAGCGGTAGCCAAAGCCTCAAAATCTGGCCAGATCTGGGTGAACTTGTGAAAATAGGAACCGACCGCAGCGACCGTTGTCTGTTGCAACATGATTTCCGACAGCCAGACATGATAGGGGTTGGCAAAGCCCTGACCTGGCGGCTTGCGCCATGGAAGGGTACGCGCATGCCTGTCATAATGCGCGAGCAAGTGCCGGGCAATATCCCCAGATTTATGGACTGTTTGTTGGACGGCTTGCATGAAAAATGGCATGGATGAGGGGATGGATAAAGGCAAGTCACCACCACCGCCAAAAAGCACCAAAAAGGCACTAACGCCCAAGACATTTCAGCGTCCGCGCGGTGGGGAAGCCAGAACGGTGTCCTCGCTCATGCCCGATATCGGTCGCGCCGCATTCCGCAAATTCGGATTCGTGCAAAGCTCGGTCGTCAGCCGCTGGGATGAAATTGTCGGTGCACGCTACGCCGCGGTATCCGCGCCGGAGGCCATTCGCTTTCCAGTCGGCAAGAAGTCCGATGGTACGCTTGAATTGACTGTGGAGGGCGCGCACGCGACGATGATCCAGCATGTGCTTCCTGAAATCATCGAACGCGTGAACCGCTTTTTCGGCTATGGCGCCGTGGCACGCGTTAAAGTCCGGCAAGGGCCAGTCGCGAAGCCCAAGACACGCCAACCGACAGCAGCGCCGATGCTAAAGCCTATACCGATGGAACTGGGCGAATCCTTGCGCGAAATCGGCGATCCCGAACTGTTTGCCGTGCTTGAAAGCCTTGCAAAAAGCCTTGCCAAAGGGGGCAAGTAATACCAGATGCGCAAGGCAAGGTTCGAAGTTTGAGGTCCAATAGAATGTCGCATATAAAAAAGTATCTAGGCGCAATTTTCGTGGGCGTTGCCGCGCTTTCAACTGGGCTGTTCGCGGCACCCACCTCCAGTAAATGGCTTTCGACCGTCACAGTCTCTGACAAAGGCGCGCATATCGTCGGTAACCCCGCTGCGCCAAACAAAGTCGTCGAATATCTCAGCTACACGTGCGGGCATTGTGCCGAATTTGAAGTAAAGGAAGCACCCACATTCAAGACGCAGTTTGTGGCCACCGGCAAAGCCAGCCTCGAAATCCGCAACATGGTACTAAACCCCGTTGACCTGACCGCTGCCATGCTTGCGCGCTGTGGCGGCAAAGCAAAATTTTTCGGTAACCAACGGCATTTGCTTGCGACCCAAGCAACATGGTTGGGCAAGACCAAGAATATCAGCGCGGCTACGCAAGAGAAATTGAAAGCGCAGGATTACACCGGGTTCATGATCGGCACCTTTAACGAAATCGGCCTTGGCCCCATCATGCAACAACGCGGAATCACGCCTGCGCAGGCAAAAACCTGCTTGGCCGACAAAGCTGCATTCAATACCATAGTCGACATGACCGAAGCAGCGTCAGCACTCGGCGTTCGCGGCACGCCATCATTTTTGGTCAATGGCGTTTTGCAGGACCACATTCACAACGTCGCCGAATTAAAGGCAGCAATGAAGTAACTCGACATCCCAGACAGAAGGATTTCACATGAGCATCAAGACAATCATTTTTACGACCGTCGCTGCAATGGCACTCGCTGCGTGCGGCGGCGCCGACACAGCAGGCGCGCCAAAGGGTGAACCGCTTGCCAAGGTTGTAGCCCCTGCCGACAAGGCTTGGGTCGACGTTGTCACCAAAACCGAATTTGGTGGCTTCCAAATGGGTAACCCCGATGCAAAATTGAAGCTCGTGGAATATGGCGCAATCACGTGCCCCGGTTGCGCGCAATTTTCGGCACAATCGACGGAAGAGCTAAACAAGCTCGTCAATGACGGCACGGTGTCCATGGAATTCCGCCCATTCCTCGTCCATGGCATTCAGGACGTTCCCGGCTTCCTCTTGGCGCAGTGCAGCGGTCCAGAGGCATTCTTCCCGCTGACTGAGCAACTTTACGCAGAGCAGCCGACTTGGCTTGGCAAAATCAGCACAGTGACTGAAGCTGACCAGCAAGCGATGCAGAAAATGTCGCCTGAGCAGATCGCGACTTTGCTTGGCACCAAAATGGGCCTGATCGAATTCGTAAAGTCGCGCGGGATCAGCGAAGACCAAGCCAAAGCTTGCTTGTCGGACAAAGCCGCGATCGACGGCCTGATCAAAACGACGGAACGCGGCACGAAGGATGACGGCGTCAATGGCACGCCATTCTTCCTGCTCAACGGCGCGAAGCTCGACGCCAGTTCATGGGTTCAGGTGAAGAGCAAGCTGGTAGAAGCCGGCGCACGCTAAATATGGCTCGGGGGGGCCATAATTTTTCCTCAATCGCAACGGGGCTCGCCCCTTGCGGATAAAGAAGCTGAAACTCGTCGGCTTCAAAAGCTTTGTCGAGCCCGCTGAGCTCAGGATTGAGAGCGGGCTCACGGGCATTGTCGGGCCAAATGGTTGCGGCAAATCCAACTTGTTGGAGGCCATTCGCTGGGTGATGGGCGAAAGCAGCGCCAAGTCGATGCGCGGTGCAGGCATGGAAGATGTGATTTTCGCCGGAACGGCGTCGCGCCCCCCGCGCGATTTCGCTGAAGTCACCATATTGGCCGAACGCAGTGACGAAAGCGCCGACAATGACACCGATGAGGAGCTAGAAGTCACCCGCCGGATCGAGCGCGGCGCTGGTTCAGCATACCGATCAAATGGCCGCGATGTGCGGGCGAAGGACGTCGCGCTCATCTTCGCTGACGCCGCCACTGGCGCGCATTCCCCAGCCTTGGTGAGCCAAGGCCGCATTGGCGCGATCATCTCCGCCAAGCCGCAGGAGCGCCGCCAGATGCTTGAAGAAGCTGCTGGAATTTCCGGCCTGCATGTCCGTCGCAAGGACGCCGAACAGAAACTGCGCGCCGCCGAAGCCAATCTGGCACGGCTAGCAACCATCCTTGCGGATATGGACGCCCGTGCGGGCCAGTTGCGCCGCCAAGCCAAGCAGGCCGAACGCTACCGCACATTGACCAAAGATATTCTTCAGGCGGAGGCACGGCTGATTTTCGTCCGCTGGCGTGAGGCCAAAGCAGCGGCTGATGTGGCCCGCGCCGAGGCCAACACAGCGGCGAAAGCGGTTGAGGACGCATCGGTTGCGCAGCGCGTTCTGACGGACAAACAGCAAGAGGCTGTGCGGCACCTTGCCGACGCGCGGGCTGTTGCCATGGCTGCGCGCGATGCGGCCAATGATTTGTCGAACAGGCTCGTGCAATTGACTGGCGAGCATGAGCGGATAATCCAACGCCAGTCCGACCTCGCGGCGCAGGCGGCGCGTATGGCCGACGATGGCGCGCGCGAAGGCAAGTTGACGCATGATGCCGCCGATGCGCTCGCCCGGTTGCAGGCAGAAAGCGTCAAGCTTGCCGAGCAGATTAAAGCACAAGAGGAGGAACGCCCTGCCCTGCTGCGCACGGCAGAAAATGCCGAGCGGCAAGCGCGCGAAAGCGAAATTTCTTTGGCCAATGCCTCCGCCGAGCAAGCGCGCGCCGATGCCGAATTGCGGGTGGCGGACGCTGCGTTTGCGGCAGCAACGACGCGCGTTCAAAGGGCTGAACAGGCCAGCGCTCGCGTAATCGCGGAACGGGATGCGTTGGGTGATGAGGTGGAATATGCCTCGGCCAAAAGCCAAGCAGATGCGGACGTCCAGACATTGCAGAAGCAATTGCAGGACGACACCACTGCGCACGAGACCGCCGAAGCCTGTCGTACTGAAATGATCTCTGCGCGCGATGTTGCGCAGGTCGCAATCGCCAGCTTCAAGGCGGAATTGGCGGCGCTGTTGACGGAACAGAGCGCGTTGCATCGTTCCTTGACCAAGGGCCAAGGCGACAAGGCAATTGACCGCATTTCCGTCAAACCCGGCTATGAACGCGCGCTGGCAGCGGCATTGGGCGATGATGCTGACGCCAGCATTGGCGGAGAGACCGGACGCCGCTGGCTTGGCGGAACGCCCGCCGCTGGCAAAGTGATGGCCAGTGCGCTGATCCAATTTGTCGACGCACCCCCAGAATTGGCTGCACGGCTGTCTCTGGTTCGCGTGGTCGAAACGGATGATGGGCAAGCACTTTCCCCCGGCGAACGCATGGTGACGTTGGCCGGCAAGCTTCGCCGCTGGGATGGCTTTGCAACCGACGGCGATGGCGCGACGATCGCCGAACAACTGGTCCGCGCCAATCGCTTGACCGAATTGGATTTGCTCATCGCGCCCGCGCAAGCCGCGCTGGATGAACAGGCGCAAAGCCTATCGCAGATGGCGGACAATATCGAAGCGGCACAGGATACTGTGCGGGCGGCTGCGGCGTCGCGTGTGGCTACGGAAGGCCAATTGCGGCAAGCGTTGCGTGCAGTTGATCAAGCCGAGGATGCGCTCGCGCGGTTGACATCAGCAAAGGCGGCGCTCGGCGACCGGATGGCGGCGGCGCAGCAGGACTTGGCCGATGCCGAGGCGGAACGCAAAGTGGCTGAGGCCGCACTTTATGCCTTGCCCGACGGGTCGCATCACGCCGACCTCGTGCAAAGCCTTGCTAAGGCACATGATGCCACGCGCGACCTGTTGGCGCGCAATCAAGCCGACCTGTCTGCGCTGGAACAACGCATATCGCAAAGTCGCGAGCGGCGCGCCGTGGCGATGGCCGAAATTCGCGGCTGGCAGGAACGCGCGGGTGAAGCCGAACGCCGGATCGCCGAAATGAACAAACGCAGCGCTGACATCGCTACTGAGCAAGAGGCGATGGCGGGAAGGCCGGAAATACTGGCACGAGACATTGCTACCTTGCGGGCAGATAAAGAGCAGTTGGCTGAAAAACTCGCTGGCCTGCAAACCGCCGAGACAACGCATGAAGCAACGCTGCGCGCATTGGAAAGAGAACTGGCGGCGGCAGCAGAGCGCCTGTCTGTGGCCCGCGAAGCTCGCGCTGGCGCCGAAGCCCGCGCCGAAAATCAGGAACAACGCCGCGTCGAAATGGGCCGGATATCAGGAGAAAGGTTCGAATGTCCGCCCCCTGTCCTGCCCGAAAAACTGAACTTTGATGAAGACGCGATGGACGATGCAGGCGTCGAGTCAAACCGCCTCGACCGTTTGCAGAACGAACGCGAGCGCATTGGTCCTGTCAACCTCATCGCCGCCGACGAGCTGGCCGAATTGGAAACGCAACAAGGCGCTGGCCTTGCCGAAAGCGAGGAACTTACGCTCGCTATCAATCGCTTGCGTGGCTCCATCGGCAGTCTGAACCGCGAAGGCCGCGCACGGCTGCTAACGGCTTTTGAGGCCGTAGACGGCCACTTCCGCCGCCTATTTTCCACGTTGTTCAACGGCGGGCAAGCGCATCTCGCTCTGATCGACAGCGACGACCCGTTGGAGGCTGGCTTGGAAATATTTGCGCAACCACCAGGTAAAAAACTTCAGTCGCTGACCCTTCTGTCCGGTGGCGAACAGGCGCTCACGGCGGTCGCACTTATCTTCGGGCTTTTCCTCACCAACCCTGCGCCCATTTGCGTCCTCGACGAAGTCGATGCGCCGCTGGATGACGCCAATATCGAACGCTTCTGCGATCTGCTCGACGCGATGACGCAGGAGACCGAAACGCGCTATTTAATTGTCACCCATAACGCCGTGACGATGAGCCGAATGCACCGTTTGTTTGGCGTCACGATGGTAGAACAAGGCATAAGCCGACTGGTATCGGTTGACCTTGGGGGCGCAGAGCAATTACTGGCAGCCGAATGACTTTGTATGGCCCCATCACGAACAGCTTTATCTCGCAACGCCTTCGGCTGAACTATGTCGACTGGGGCAACCCAGACGCGCCGCCACTTCTGTTGGTCCATGGCGGGAGGGACCATGCCCGCAGCTGGGACTGGGTGGCCGAGGAGTTGCGCCATGACTGGCACATCATCGCGCCCGATCTGCGCGGCCATGGCGACAGCGCGTGGTCGCCCGACGGCAGCTATGAAATGTCGACATTTGTTTATGACATGGCGCAACTCATCCATCAGTTGAACCTTGCCCCCGTCAGCATCATCGCTCATTCAATGGGCGGGAACATCGCGACACGCTATGCGGGGATATACCCTGAAAATGTTCGCAAGATGGTCAATATTGAAGGATTAGGCCTTTCACCCAAGATGCAGGCTGAACGCGATGCGATCGGCATCCAGAAGCGTTTCCGACAATGGATCGAGGACAAGCGCAACGCCGCCGGGCGCACGCCAAAGCGTTACCCCACTATCGAAGCCGCTTATGAGCGGATGAAAACCGAAAACAATTACCTGACCGACGAGCAAGCGCGGCACCTGACTGTGCACGGCATCAGCCGGAATGAAGATGGCAGCTGGAGCTGGAAATTCGATAATTATCTGAACATCTGGGCCATTTTCGACATGCCGCGTGAGGATTTGCTTGCGATTTGGCAGTCGATTACCTGCCCTATGCTGATGATGTACGGCGCCAATAGCTGGGCATCGAATCCCGAAAAAGACGGCCGCATCGCGCATTTCCCGACTGCCAAGGTCATCGAATTTGAAAATGCCGGGCACTGGTTGCACCATGACCAGTTCGACCGCTTCATGGCCGATGTGAAGGCGTTTCTCTAACCGATCATTGCGCGCAAGGCGGCGATCGTGTCCGCTTCGTCCGCGGGCTTATCTCGACGCAAGCGCGAAATGCGTGGGAAGCGCATGGCGATGCCGGATTTGTGCCGTTTCGATCCATGCACAGCGTCAAATGCAACCTCAAGCACTAATGATTTTTCCACTTCGCGTACAGGACCAAAACGCGCGACAGTGTTGTTGCGCACGAAGCGATCAAGCCACTTCAACTCTTCATCGCTGAACCCGGAATAGGCCTTGCCCACTGGTAACAAGGCACCGTCCGGGGTCCAGCAGCCAAAGGTATAATCCGAGTAATAAGACGACCGTTTCCCGCTACCGCGCTGTGCGTACATCATCACGCAATCGGCCACGAGCGGTTCGCGCTTCCATTTGTACCACAGGCCAACTTTGCGGCCCGCCAGATAGGGTGAATCGCGCCGTTTCAGCATGACGCCCTCAATGGCCGCCTCACGCGCCGCGGCGCGCATCTCCGCCAGATGGTCGAAATCGCGCGCGTCGATAATCGTCGACAGGTCAAAACGGACTGCGTCAAGTTTCGCAGCAAACATCTCAAGCCGGTCACGCCGCGTCATCCAAGGCAAAGCACGCAAATCCTCCGCCCCGTCGAACAATATGTCGTATAGGCGCACGAACACGGGATATTCCGCCTGCATCGCCGCGGTGACATTTTTCCGGCCTAGGCGCTGTTGTAAGGCGTTAAAGCTGGCTGCCTCCCCGCCCTGAACATCACCGCGCACCAGCAATTCGCCATCGACGACACCGATGCCGTCAAAGGCGGCAGCGATTTCCGGGAACGCGCCAGTAACTTCATCTCCGCCACGGCTGAACAATCGTGTCTCGCCGCCCGTTGAGGCAATCTGGATGCGGATGCCGTCCCATTTCCATTCGGCGGCAAATTCATTCAGGTGCACGTTGCTATCCTCCAACGGATGCGCAAGCATGAAGGGCCGGAAAAAAGCGCTGTCGGCTGGGTCTGGCCGTTCGGACTTACCCTCACCCCAAGCAAAAAGCTCAACATAAGGCGGACGAAGCGCATGCCACACCTCTTCAACATCATCCACTGAAACGCCGAAAGCTTGCCCAAAGGCGGTCTTGGCAAGCCGCGCCGAAATGCCGACGCGCATCCCGCCCGTCGCCAGCTTCAGCAGCGCATAGCGGCCATTGGCGTCCAATCGGTCCATCAATTCAGCCAGCACCATTGGCGCGCGTGCGCGGCCCGTGCCGTTGAGCAGGTCAATGACTTCAGACACTGTCGGCGCCACGACCTCCGCGCTGACGTCCGGCCACATCAGGGCCACCGTTTCCGCAGTGTCACCGACATAATCGCGGCTCATGCGGAACAGCATCGGGTCAAAGCGTTCCTCCGCCATCGTGCGGATCGCGGCAGATTTCACCGTAGCAATGCTCAGCGTGCCCGCCAGCGCCGCCAGCGCCCAGCCGCGATCGGGATCAGGCGTGTCGCGCAGATAATCGGCGATCAGCCTGACTTTGTGATCGCGTGATCGGGTGTAGATCAGCCCGTCGATGAGCGCGGCAAATGCCTGCATCAGCCTTCATCCTCATCTTCACGGCCAACTAAGTCGAGCGCGCGCGCTTTCAACTGGTGCAGTTCGCACCATCGGCCAAGCGCGTCTGTGCGGCCATGGGTGATCCAGGTTTCGGTTGGCCGAAGCTCAAGCAACGTGTCTGTCAATTCAGTCCAATCGGCATGGTCCGAAATGACCAGAGGCAGCTCCACATTGCGTTGTCGCGCCCGTTGCCGCACCCGCATCCAACCCGACGCCATAGCGGTGATTGGGTCAGGCAGCCGACGTGCCCAGCGGTCATTCATCGCCGACGGCGGCGCAACAACTATCGCGCCTTTCATCTCGCCCTTGGCCAATCCAGTCGCCAGAATGAGCTCGCCCAACGGCACATCATGCTCCGCGTATAAATCACACATTTTCTGCATCGCGCCGTGAATGTAGATCGGCGCATCATAGCCCGCGCGCCTCAACTCAGCGATGACCCGCTGCGCCTTGCCAAGCGCATAAGCCCCGACAACGATGCAGCCTTCCGCATTGGCTTCGCGCGCAGCGAGCAGTTTGGCAATCTCGTCCTCGATTGGCGGGTGCGTGAAAACGGGCAAGCCAAAGGTCGCCTCGGTGATCAAAACGTCGCACGTTACGGCCTCGAAGGGCGCGCATGTCGGATCAAAGCGCCGTTTATAGTCCCCCGTCACCACCACGCGCTCGCCCGCATGTTCAAGCAGGATTTGCGCTGACCCCAGGACATGCCCGGCAGGGTGAAAGCTGATCTTCACGCCGTTAGCCTCAAAGCCATCGCCATACGGCATTGGCGTGCCCATTTCAGTGCCATAACGCAGCGCCATGATCGCAAGCGTCTCT
>Ga0136636_10000069_pt1 | contig 36631 bp, 31 predicted proteins | sample AntDrymUQ8522106_2_FD_104653 | JGI IMG/M metagenome (GOLD analysis project Ga0136636, IMG submission 104653) | Polar desert sand microbial communities from Dry Valleys, Antarctica - metaG UQ852 (21.06) | ecosystem: Environmental > Terrestrial > Soil > Desert | place: Antarctica: Dry Valley... | reverse complement strand
TTGGTGTTTCCAAAGTGTCATTAGTCAGTGCCACGCCCATTCGGCGGTACGGACGCGAAGACGGTTTGCCAAAAATACGAAAATCGGTTTTGGACAACGCAGCGATTTGTTCGATACCTGAATAGGATGGAGCGTTCGAATTCTCTGAAGCTAATATCACCGCACTAGCCCCAGCTTTTTCAAGCGTGATGGCGAAAATAGGCAGGCTTAAAATCGCGCGCAGGTGCAACTCGAATTGATTGAAATTTTGTGTCCCGGCTAAAGTTACCATTCCCGTATCGTGCGGACGCGGAGACAATTCTGAAAAATAAACGCCTTCATCGGTCAGGAAGAATTCGACACCAAAAAGTCCGGCGCCACCGAGTGCTTCTGTCACTTTCTCGGCCATGTCTTGGGCCTCGAACAAATCCTTATCCGAAATTCGCGAAGGTTGCCAGCTTTCCTGATAATCGCCACGTTCCTGACGATGACCGATTGGGGCGCAAAAAAGCGTAGGGTTGTTGTTCTGTGTAACGGTGAGCAGCGTAATCTCTGAGTGGAAATTAACAAAAGCCTCAACAATCACTTCAACGACGTCGCCACGAGAGCCTTCGACCGCATAATCCCAGGCTTTTTGAATATCGCTTTCGGTTTTGATGGTCGATTGCCCTTTGCCCGAGGATGACATTAGCGGTTTGACGACACATGGCATTCCAACTTCAGACACAGATTGTTGCAGTTCTTCAGAGGTTTTGGCATATCGGTAATTGGCAGTGCGCAAATTGAGTTCTTTGGCGGCCAAATCGCGGATGGCTTTACGGTTCATCGTGAAGTTTGCGGCTCTCGCAGAAGGAACAACCGTAATACCTTGTTTTTCATAATCGTAGAAGCGTTCCGTTCGGATTGCTTCAATTTCGGGAACAATAAAATCTGGTCGGTGTTTGGCTACAATGCGGTCAAGTTCGGCGCCATCGAGCATATTGATGACTTCGGCTTGGTGGGCAACTTGCATCGCAGGTGCGTTGTCGTAGCTGTCTACAGCGATAACAGTCTGACCGATGCGTTGCGCTGCAATGGTAAATTCTTTTCCGAGTTCGCCCGAGCCGAGCAGGAGTATCTTTTTATTCATGGTTTATTGTTATGGGGTGTGCGCGAAGGATTGCAGCAAGTACCGCGTACTGCGGAAAGCCTGACCCGTAGGGTCGCGCCGAAAATATATTCAATAAAAAAGCCCCTAAAACCGGGGCGTATATGTTTAAGCTAAAACTTCTTTAATTCTTCTGATGGCTTCGGTGAGCAAATCTTCGCTTGTAGCGTAGGAAATCCGGATACAGTTTGGGTTCCCGAACGCTTCGCCCGTTACGGTTGCCACATTGGCTTCGCCTAAAAGATACATGGCCAGATCGTCGGCGTTGTTGATTTTGGTGCCACGCAAGGTTTTGCCAAAGAAAGACGAAACATCGGGAAACACATAAAAGGCGCCTTCGGGTACGTTGAGCTTGATTCCGGGAATTTCCTTCATCAATCTGACGACCAGATCGCGGCGGCTATGGAATGCTTCGACCATGTTGGAGAGCACTTCGGGATTCGCATCGACAGCGGCAATCGTGGCGCGTTGTGCGATAGAGTTGGCGCCGCTCGTTACTTGTCCTTGCATTTTGGTGCATGCTTTGGCGATAAACTCGGGTGCTCCGATATAGCCGATTCTCCAGCCGGTCATGGCAAAGGCTTTCGCGACGCCGTTGACGGTAATGGTTCTTTCGAACATGCCCGGGATAGAGGCGATGCTGCAGAAAGTTCCGGAGAAATTGATGTGCTCGTATATTTCGTCGGAAACGATGTATAGATTAGGATACTTGTCGATCACTTTGGCCAATGCAGTCAATTCTTCGCGGCTGTAAACCGATCCACTTGGGTTGCAGGGCGAACTGTACCAAATCATTTTGGTTTTTGGTGTGATGGCTTTTTCGAGTTGTTCGGCTGTAATTTTGAAATCGGTTTCAACAGATGTAGGCACTTCTACGGGAATTCCGCCCGCCATCTTAATGATCTCAAAATAGCTTACCCAGTAAGGCGCGGGAAGGATCACTTCGTCGCCGTCGTTGAGCATTACTTGGCCGATATTGTACAACGATTGCTTGGCGCCCGTAGAAACGACAATGTTAGCAGGTTTATAATCGAGATTGTTGTCGCGTTTGAATTTCCGGCAGATGGCATCCTTGAGTTCGGCATAACCATCGACAGGGGAATAGGTGCTGTAATTCTCGTCGATTGCGGTTTTAGCTGCAGCCTTGATAAAATCGGGCGTGTTAAAATCGGGTTCACCGAGGCTCAGGCTGATGATGTCTCTTCCCTGCGATTTCAATTCTCTTGCGAGAGCGGCCATGGCCAGAGTTTGCGAAGTGGATAAACTATTGATTCTGTCTGAAAGAATATGGTTCATTATGGTTGCGTCTGTTTTGGGTTTGGTGTTGGTTTAGGCAGTTAGCGCCGGGTTCATGCCGAGGTCCCTGAGGTGTTTGAAATGGGCAATCACTGCGCCACGCATGGTTTTAAATTCATGGTATGGCAGGTTACATTCTTTGGCAGTTTCCTTGATGATATCGGCAATTTCTCCGTAGTGAACGTGACTGATGTGTGGAAACAAATGGTGCTCTATTTGATGGTTGAGTCCGCCCGTGAACCAGTTGACGATTTTATTCTTTGGTGCGAAATTAGCGGTCGTATACAATTGATGGATTGCCCAGGTATTTTCGATTTCGCCCTCTTCGTTGGGAACGGGATTAGTCGTTTCGTCAACCACGTGAGCAAGTTGAAAAACGATGCTTAATATGAGTCCGGCGGTGTAATGCATCAAGAAAAACCCAATCAACACTTTCCACCAGGTAATGCCGATAAGTATAGGAAGTACGATCCAAACGGAAACATAAATTATTTTGGTGATGATTAAAGTTGTCCAAAGGATCTTCGGGCTTTTGACCTCACCATATGACAGTTTTCTTTTGAGGTAGCTACGCATTTGCTTGAAATCGGTTGTCAACGCCCAATTAAAAGTCAGCAATCCGTAAAGGAAAACCGAATAATAATGTTGGAACCTATGGAAACGGTGCCACTCGGCTTCTTGAGTAAAACGAATGATTCTGCCTGCATCGAGATCTTCATCATGACCGTGGATATTGGTGTAGGTGTGATGCAAAACATTGTGTTGTACCTGCCAGTTATAAACATTTCCGGCAAGGACATAAATGGTGCCGCCCATAATTTTATTGATCCATGATTTGGTGGAAAAAGAGCCGTGGTTTCCGTCATGCATAACGTTCATTCCGATTCCGGCCATTCCGACACCTATCACAACCGACAAGATCAACATCAACCAAAAAGGCATGTGTAAAGTAAGGATGAGAAAGTAAGGCGTAAGGAAAACGGTAAATAAAATAATGGCTTTTAAATGCAGTTTCCAGTTTCCAGTTTTCGGAATATTGTTTTCTTTAAAATAGCTGTTAACTCTTGAATTCAGTGTTCTGAAGAATTTCATGCTATCCTGCTTCGAAAAAGTAGGTATGTTGGTGTTCATATAATCATTCTAAATTAGGTCCCAAAGGTAGGTATTTATAAGAATGTAAACGCGCAAATCTTCAAAATATTTCAACAGTAAAATGTTTACTTTTGTCAAAAACTAGCGCATGGAAGAAATACTTTTACAGTTTCCCAACCTGTCTGATAATCAGGTCCAGCAATTCAGGAATCTCGAAAATTTATACCACGAATGGAACGCAAAAATCAACGTGATTTCGCGCAAAGATATCGGGGAATTGTACACCAAGCATGTGCTGCATTCTCTAGCGATTGCCAAAGTACAGCCATTCGCGCCAGGGACCTATGTTTTGGATGTAGGCACAGGCGGTGGTTTTCCCGGAATTCCATTGGCGATTCTTTTCCCTGAAACACGTTTTTATCTTATTGATGTCATACTTAAAAAGATCACGGTTGTGAAAGCCGTTGTTGAAGCTTTGGGGTTGCAAAATGTGAAGGCCGAGCAACTGCGTGCTGAAAATGTCAAGGGCGATTTCGATTTTATTGTAAGTCGTGCCGTAACCAATATGCCCGATTTTGTTTCTTGGATCAAAGACAAAATTAAGAAGCAACACAAACACGAACTCAAAAATGGGATCTTATATCTCAAAGGCGGTGAGCTCAACGAAGAATTAAAGGATTTTCCAAAAGCAATCCAATATGATATAGCCGATTTTTTTTCGGATCCGTTTTTCGAAACCAAAAAAGTGGTCCATCTACCACTGAAGTTCAAAGCGTAAAAAAAAATCAGGAAGTGAGACGGAATTTAAACCTTCCTACTTCCCGATACTTCAATTATTTTGATTTTAATTTTTAATCAGTTTCCTGCTCGTGCTGCCTTCCGCACTTTTTATCGTCAGGATGTACATTCCACTTGACAAAGAAACCGGAATTGAGAATTTTCCAGATATCCTCTGATTGGTTTCGGCATACAGTTCTTTTCCACTCATGTCTGTGATCGAAATGCTGGTAGCTGAAAGGGTTTTGGCTGAAAATATTTCCACCGCATTGCCAATTGGATTTTGCACGCTTATCAATGAAAATAGATCAGGTACGGCAGTTGCTAAAGGCGGATTGAGAATTTCATTCAATGCAAAAGCCATATTGTCTGGGGTCAACGTGACATGATTTTCATTAACCGCCGGAACATAAGTCGCTGCAAAAGGCGTAATCGAAACATCGGTCACAGGCTCATACCAATTAGGGCTTGAAATACCAAGCGAACTGTTGGTCGGGACAAAAGTAAAGTAGTCAATCAACAAGTTGTCAAAAAATTCGGTGAGTAAGGCGTTGCTTCCCGCGAGCCCAGCCAACGAGGTGATATCGAATCTTCCACCGGGAGCCGAATCGAGTCCGGCGGTATTGAGTGGTGATCTCGATTCGGCTGCACTCTCATAAGCTGTTATCCAAAACCCAAACAGCAATCCTTGTCCTCTGAAACGGCTTACTTGTAGTTGCTGGTCTGCCAGTGGCGTAAACTTCAGATTAATGATAGCTCTTTGCGAGGGTGTGATATTGAATGTATGGTCCATAACGGTCATGCCTGGCGTTCCATTCATATTGCCGTTTGCGCTTCCGTTGGCAATAGCGACATTTCTTGTTTGCTGCGGAAATCCCATTGTATTGAGCTCGGTTTGGAAAGCATTTCTAAAATTAGGTTTCCCCGTGGGCAATACGATGGCTGGATCGAATTCAACTTCGCTACCCGAATCTAAGTGGCCTTCAAACTGGTCAATAAGCATTTGCCGCGAAGCATTGCTTTTGATCATTGCATCGACTAATACCTGAACCGTGGCATCTGCGAGCGGACCGTTTGCCATATAATTGAAAAGATGTTGGAAACCAATCGGAATATTCGCGCCCAAATGCGGTGCGTCAAATGAAACATACAAGCGTGTTTCATGATTGAGGCTGTTCATTTCCATATAACGGAGTCCGTAGCGCGCAATGAGTCCGCCCATGCTAGGTCCAATTACCACATTTTCCTCATCTCCTTCTTTTAAGGCGTTGATTTGGTTGATCAATTCTACGAGAACCATCGCATTGCGCTGGATATAATCGGCGCCGCCATTGATGAGTTCGGCTGTCGAAGGCCGCGTATAATTTGGGAAATTCAGAATAACAATGTCATAACCTTGGTTCCTGAGGTCATCGGCGAGATTTTGCCCTACACCATAATTCAGCAGCGCATAAATAGCTGGAATATTTCGGCCGTCGTTCGGATCAAATCCGTCCAACAGGATAATCGGCCGGTCGAGAACGCCTGCACCATTATCGAGAAAAATCTGGTATTCGCCCTGACCGGCGAATGCTTGGGTTTCCTCATAACCCTGATAGGTTATCGAGGAAGTGATCGAGGTCTGACCGAATGCCATAACCGAAAGTAATATTGCTGCGAGGGTAATTTTCGATTTCATAATTTTAAGTGTTTAAAAGTGAATCGAATATACAAAATTTTACATGCATGAATAAAAAAAGCCCAATCAAATGACTGGACTTTATTTATTGTTTTTTGGAACCGTTTTATTCTCCTAAAAATGGATAACGGTAATTTTCCGGAGTAACAAAAGTTTCCTTAATAGTTCTTGGTGAAGCCCAGCGCAATAAGTTCAACGCCGAACCAGCTTTGTCATTTGTTCCTGACGCTCTTGCTCCGCCGAATGGCTGCATTCCCACAACTGCTCCTGTTGGTTTGTCGTTAACGTAGAAATTTCCAGCCGCATTTTGCAGCGCCGCAGTGGCTTCTTCAATCGCATAACGGTCTTGGCTGAATACAGCACCGGTCAACGCATACTCAGAAGTTTCATCGACGAGTTTCAAAGTTTCACTCCATTTGGCATCATCGTAAACATAAATCGTCAAAACAGGGCCAAATAACTCGGTTTCCATTGTCGTGTATTTGGGATTAGTCGTTACAATAACCGTCGGTTCTATAAAGTATCCTTTTGATTTGTCGTAATTTCCGCCAACAATAATTTCGGCGTCGGCATCTTTTTTCGCTTGATCGATAAAGCTCGCCAATTTATCAAACGATCCTTCGTGAATTACTGCAGTCACGAAGTTGCCGAAATCTTCGGGAGAGCCCATTTTCATAGATTTCACATCAGTGATCAATTGTGATTTCACGTCATTCCATAAACTTTGCGGAATATAAGCTCTGGACGCCGCCGAACATTTTTGTCCCTGAAATTCGAAAGCGCCGCGCACCAATCCAGTCACAACTTGTTTCACATTGGCGCTTGGATGGGCAATGACGAAGTCCTTTCCACCGGTTTCACCCACAATCCTCGGGTAGGTTTTATAATGGTGGATATTAGTTCCGATATTTTGCCAGATATTTTTAAAAATCTGTGTCGAACCCGTAAAATGTATTCCCGCGAAGTCACGGCTTGCGAAAACCGTATCACTAATCATTTGGGCATCGCCAAAAATAACGTTGATGACGCCATCGGGAAGTCCCGCTTCCTTAAAAACATCGATAATCACTTTAGCGGAAAACACCTGACTGTCGCTAGGTTTCCAGATTACAACATTTCCCATCATCGCGGCACTAGCAGGCAAATTCGCAGCTATTGCAGTAAAATTAAAAGGCGTAATGGCATAAACAAATCCTTCAAGCGGGCGGTATTCAAGACGGTTCCATACCGAAGAATCCGATTTGGGCTGGTCGTTGTAAATCTGCGCCATAAATGCTACGTTGTAGCGCAAAAAATCGATTAATTCGCAAGAAGCGTCAATTTCAGCTTGATAAATGGTTTTCGACTGCGCAATCATCGTGGCTGCGTTTATTTTGGCGCGATACGGTCCGGCGATTAATTCGGCTGCCTTTAGGAAAATGGCCGCACGTTGTTCCCAAGCCATGTTGGCCCATTTGCTTTTTGATTCCAATGCATTCGCAATCGCTTTTTCGACATGTGTTTTTTCTGCCAAATGGTAGGTTCCTACAACATGTTGATGGTCATGAGGCGCGGTCATGTTGCGTGTATTTCCGGTCCTGATTTCTTCGCTTCCGATGTACAGCGGGACATCGATCGTCGCATTCCACATTTGTTTGTACACAGCAAGGACGGCGGCTTTTTCGGGTGAATTCGGAGCGTACGATTTTACAGGTTCGTTAACTGCGTTTGGTACGTGAAAAAATCCTTTTAACATAGTATGGTTGAATTTTATTTTTTAAATAAATCATTGATTGGATTTCCAAAAAACAGACTCTCAAATCGTTGGCAAAAGTACGAAGGTTATTTTAAAAATCAGTTAATTTTAAGTTACAGTTCTAAGCCTACCGAACTAGAAAATCAAAGTAGGCAGGAACGCGGAAAGGTTCTTGTTTGGACGTTTTGTACACCATTATTAATAGTCTCTCTTCGTTTTTATAATCACCGTACAGTTGAACAAAATTCATAATGCTGTCGTTATCTGCTTTTTTGTATTGTGAAAATTTCCCTTTCCAAATTACTTTTAGCAAGGTTGCTTTCAGATCATCATTTCGGACTTCCTTCATTTTTTTGTCCTTGAGTTTGCTTTTTATCATTGAAATCATGGTGCCTCGCATAATGGTGGGTGGCGCATCAGTCCAGATCAAAGCATTTTTGTCATATTTGATACTGGATTCCTTGACCGTACAGGCATTGTTCACATTGAATTCGGTTCCAAAAAAATCAATCTTCTTGTTTTGTGCCGAAGTAATGGCAACGGTCATCAGTAAAAGGATGGTAAATTTCATAGACGCTGTAGTAACTTTTAACAATAGTTAAACTTATAAAAAAATCGACTTATAATATAAGTTTAGCATCGTAAATTTATAAAAATGAGAATCTATGAAAATCCCACTTTTGGCGTTTAATGACAAGGGAATTTATTGTGAACTTGCTGATGTTTATCTTGACCCGTGGCGCCCGGTGAAAAACGCTATCATAACCCACGGACATGCGGACCATTCCCGATGGGGCCACGAAAATTACATTACACACCACACCAACATACCAATTATTACACACAGACTCGGAGCCATCAACGTTAGCGGAAAAGACTGGAACGAAACTTTTACGATCAATGGCGTAAAGTTCTCACTGCATCCGGCTGGTCACATTATCGGCAGCGCCCAAATTAGAGTCGAATATAAAGGTGAAGTTTGGGTTTTTACCGGAGATTATAAAACGGAGGACGACGGGATTTCCGTACCCTATGAAGTCGTCAAATGCCACACTTTTATTACCGAGAATACTTTCGGATTGCCCGCTTTCAAATGGACGCCGCAGGCCGAAGTCATGACCGACATTAATAACTGGTGGGCTGAAAATAAGGCTGAAGGTAGAACCTCGATTCTGTTCGGTTACACCTTAGGTAAAGCCCAGCGATTACTCAAGTATCTTGAAACCGATATCGGCAAAATCTACACACATGGTGCCGTGGAAAACATGACCAATGTGCTACGGCAACTCGTCACTTTTCCAAAAACAACATTGATTACACGCGAAACCAAACGTGAAGAACTGCTCGGCAATATAATCCTTGCGCCGCCCAGTGCGCACGGCAGCATTTGGATTAGAAGAATGACGCCGTTTGTGACCGGTTCTGCAAGCGGTTGGATGGCTTTTCGCGGTGCAAGGAGAAGGCGCGCTATCGACAAAGGATTTGTATTGAGCGACCATTGCGATTGGTACGGATTGCTCGACAGCATTAAAGCTACTGGAGCCGAGAAAATTATTTGTACCCATGGTTATTCCGATATTTTTTCGAAGTATTTACGCGAAATTGGGTATGACGCGCGAACCGAACAAACGCAGTACGAAGGCGATGAAGGAGAAGTTGCCGATACAGATTCCAAAGAAGAAGCCGCATGATTGGCGTAGATCACAACGTACGCTTTTAAAATACATTGCGAAAAATTATAAATGAAAAACTTTGCCGATCTCATAAAAACCCTGGACAATTCCAACAAGACTTCTGTCAAAGTAGATGCGTTGACCGAATATTTCCGTCATGCTTCGGGCGAAGATAAGGTTTGGACGATTGCAATACTTTCCCACCGACGTCCGCCAAGACCGGTCAATACTACCTTGTTGCGGCTGTGGGCCAATGAACTCGCGAATATTCCGCTTTGGCTGTTCGAGGAAAGTTACCATATCGTTGGTGACCTAGCCGAAACCATCGCACTGATTATCCCTGCTACTAAAGAACATTCTGATAAAAGCCTTACCGAATATCTTCGGGAAATGATTGCGCTAAAAAAACAACCCGACGAACAAAAACGCGAATACTTGCATCAAAACTGGCTCGCCCTCAATTATTACGAACGCTTCGTTTTCACCAAACTCATTACGGGAAGTTTTCGCATCGGCGTAAGCCAAAAACTAATGACGCGCGCACTTTCCAAAGCTGAAGGAGTTGATGAAGATTTATTGGCATACAAACTCATGGGCGACTGGAATCCCGATAAAATCAGTTTTCAGGAATTGGTGCTCGATGAAAAAAGCAGCGATTACCTCTCGAAACCTTATCCGTTTTACCTCGCTTATCCCATCGAAGGCGAAATCAGTACTTTAGATAGTCCCGACGAATGGGCGATTGAGCACAAATGGGACGGCATCCGATCGCAAACTATTATCCGCGACAAGGCCATTTATGTCTGGAGCCGTGGAGAGGAATTGGTAACCAATAAATATCCCGAGTTCAACGCATTTATAGGCGCGATTCCCGACGGAACCGTTATTGACGGGGAAATTCTGCCGTTTTTCGAAGGAGAAATCGGAACATTTAACGATTTGCAAACGCGCATTGGACGAAAGACAGTTTCAGCGGCATTGTTGCAAAAAGTGCCTGTTGTTATTAAAGCTTACGATTTGCTCGAATGGAATCATGAAGATATCCGGGAAAGATCCTACGACGAAAGGCGCGATTTGCTCGAACAGTTATTAGAAACCCTAAAAGACAAAAACCTGCCCTTACAATTGTCCGAAAAAGTAACGCTCAACTCATGGGATGAAATTGCCAAAGAGCGTCTGCGATCACGCGAAATGAGAAGCGAAGGGCTGATGCTTAAACGCAAAAGTTCGCCGTATCAAGTCGGACGCAAGAAAGGCGATTGGTGGAAGTGGAAGATAGAGCCGCTCGTCATTGATGCGGTGCTAACTTACGCGATGCGCGGACATGGTAGACGCTCGAATTTATTTACCGATTACACTTTCGCATTGTGGCAAACCAACGACGATGGCGTTCGTGAACTCGTGACTTTTGCTAAAGCCTATTCAGGATTGACTGATGCCGAATTTAGAAAGGTCGATGACTGGATCAAGAAGAATACGGTCGAGCGTTTCGGACCGGTTCGCAGTGTTACCCCGGAGTTGGTTTTTGAGATTGGTTTTGAAGGTATTGCACTTTCGAAACGACATAAAAGCGGTGTTGCGACAAGGTTTCCAAGAATTCTGAGATGGCGGCATGACAAAAAATTCGAGGATGCCGATTCGATTGAAGATTTAAAAAATATGATTTTATGATCAACAGAAAGCAGCTTCTTGATACCGCGGAAGTGTGGTTTACCAAACAGGGATGGAAGCCATTTCCGTTTCAGGTGCAAACATGGACCGCTTTCCTACAGGGTAAAAACGGACTGCTCAATGCGCCCACTGGAAGCGGAAAAACGTATGCGCTGTGGATTCCTATTGTACTCGATTATATCAAAAGCAATCCCGATTACCAAACCAAACACAAACCCGGAATTAAAGCCATCTGGATTACGCCGCTACGCTCACTTTCGGTGGAAATCAAACAATCAGCAGAACGAGTCATCAATGATCTTGGCGTCGGAATGACTGTAGGAATTCGTTCAGGCGACACTACTGCAAGCGAAAGGGCGAAACAGAAAATCAAAATGCCCGATCTTCTAATTACAACGCCTGAAAGTCTGCAATTGCTGCTGGCTACTAAAGAATATGAGAAAACTTTCGCGCAATGTAGGGCTATCATCATAGACGAATGGCACGAAATGCTTGGAAGCAAACGAGGCGTGCAGATCGAATTGGGTCTGTCGCGACTAAAAACCATCGCGCCCAAAATGCGCATTTGGGGCATTTCGGCAACGATCGGAAATTTGGAACAGGCACGCGACGTATTGTTGGGGATAGATTCCGCGCACCTAAAAAACTCGATTTTAATCCGGGCACATCTCAATAAAAAGATAAAAGTCCTTTCGATTATCCCTGCGAAAATGGAAACTTATCCCTGGCGCGGACATATGGGCCTGCATTTGATTGATGACGTAGCGAGAATCGTAAGGGAAAGCAAAACCACTTTGATTTTTACCAATGTGCGCTCGATATGTGAACAATGGTTTCAGGCACTTCTAGAAAAATATCCCGAATTCGCGGGCGAAATGGCAATGCATCACGGCAGTATCGACCGCGATACACGGCTTTGGGTAGAAAATGCCATTCGCAATGAAGAACTCAAAGTGGTTGTCTGCACCTCAAGTCTGGATCTGGGTGTCGATTTTGCACCCGTGGAAACCATCATCCAAGTTGGCGGACCCAAAGGTGTCGCACGGTTTCTGCAAAGGGCGGGAAGAAGCGGACACCAACCAGGAAAGGAGAGCGTGATCTATTTTCTGGCTACGCACGCCATTGAGCTTGTCGAAGCGTCAGCACTCAAAAAGGCAGTTGATAGGGCAGTCGTTGAAGATCGGATGCCGTATCTCGCAAGTTGGGATGTACTGGTTCAGTATCTTAATACGCTCGCGGTTTCTGACGGATTTTTCCCCCACGAAATTTTTAAAGAAGTACAATCGACTTTCTGTTATCAATCGATTACTGCAGAAAACTGGAATTGGTTACTCAATTTTATTACTAACGGAAGCCAAAGCCTGCAGGCGTACGACGAATATAAAAAAGTGGAAATTGAACCCGACGGTCGTTTCAAAATCAACAACCGTCGGATCGCGATGCACCATCGGATGCAAATTGGAACAATTGTGGGCGATGCGGTGCTTAGCGTCAAGTACATCACTGGTGGCTATATCGGAACGCTCGAAGAATGGTTTATTTCAAAGCTCATCCCCGGCGATACTTTTAGCTTTGCGGGGAAAAAACTCGAACTGTTTCGTGTTAAGAATATGCAGGTACTGGTTCGAAAAGCCGACCCGAAAAAAGTATCCAAAACGGTCAGTTGGATGGGCGGAAGGATGACCTTATCGGCACAGATGAGCGAACTGTTGCGGCAAGAACTGTACGCTGCCAATTCGGGAGAGATGACGCCAGAACTCATTGCACTCGCACCGCTTTTTAAAAGACAACGCAAAGAAAGTATTGTGCCCGACGCCGATCAATTCCTTATTGAAACATTTAAGACCAGGGAAGGATTTCATGCTATATTTTATCCGTTTGAGGGAAGATTCGTGCATGAAGCGCTTGCAAGCCTGATGGCATATCGGATTAGTTTGTTATCGCCAATCAGCTTTTCGTTGGCATATAACGATTACGGATTTGAATTGCTATCCGACACCGAAATTGATATGCAAAGTGTTTTCGACAACAATCTTTTTACAACCGAATTCGTGCATCACGATTTGCAGCAAAGCCTCAACGCCACCGAAATGGCTAGGCGTAAATTTAGAGATATCGCCGTGATCGCCGGATTGGTCTTCACCGGAATGCCCGGAAAACCAATCAAGACTAAGCACCTACAAAGCGGTTCGCAACTAATTTTTGAAGTTTTTCGGGATTATGAGCCTGATAATCTACTGCTACAGCAAGCTTATCGCGAAACTTTCGAGCACCAGCTTGAAGAAGGTCGGCTGATACAAGCATTGGAACGAATCGAAGCGCAACAGCTCGAATGGAAAAAATGTGAAAAACCGACGCCGTTCAGTTTTCCGATTATTACAGATCGACTGCGAGAAAAACTCAGTAGCGAAACTTTGGCCGAACGCATTAAAAAAATGACGGCAGCCTATATGAAATAACTATGACATTAGATATTAACATCCATAAAGAAATTTTCACCCTACACCAAAGCGGCGCCGTTTTCTGGAAGCAACAAAACATCTTGATGATCTCAGATGTGCATCTGGGAAAGGTGGCGCATTTTCGCAAACACGGTTTTGCCATTCCGACTGAGGCCGTCTTTGAGAATTTCCACCGACTCAATCAGGTGGTGCATTTCTTCAATCCTAAAACGATTGTTTTTTTAGGGGATTTATTCCACAGCAAAATCAATAAGGAGTGGGATTTGTTTGCAGAGTGGACGACAACAACAACCGCAACAATCATTTTGGTGGAAGGCAACCACGATATCATCGCTAAACATAAGTTTATTGATCTTGGGATTCAAATTTTTCGTGAAATGGCAATTGACGATTTTCTGTTGACGCATCACCCTGACGGAAGGGAAGCTGTTTTCAATTTCTGCGGACACATACATCCTGGAATTTATCTGCGCGGGATTGGTCGGCAATCGTTACGGCTGCCCTGCTTTTTCCAACGACCTAATCAGATGATACTGCCTGCATTTGGGGAGTTCACCGGCAAATATTATCTGACACCGACGCCGGAGGATAGGGTTTATTTGGTTACAAAAGACGAGGTAATATCGGTTTCCGGAAGTTAATTCAATGCAAATGGGGCGCTCAGTCTAAAGGTTGGCACGATCACCCGAAATTCTTTAGCAGTCGTAAAATTAATCATATTAAAATAACCTCGCATGGCGCCGAATGGAGAGGACAACAGACAGCCGGAGTTGTAGCTGTGCGTTTCACCGGGTTTTAAAACTGGTTTCTTTCCGATAACGCCCTCGCCGTCAACGGTCTCAATTTCATTCAAAGAGTCGTAAATCTCCCAATGACGTGAAGTAAGCTGAACAGAATCTTTGCTGTGATTTTCAATCGTGATCTCATAACTAAAAGCAAAATGGATTTTGTGATTCTTGAAGTAAGTACCTTCAAAAGTCGTCAAAACTGAAATTTTTATGCCTCTTGTTATCTGAGAAACCATTTGCTAGGTGGATTTAATGATGTCAAATTTACGAAAAATAGATTGCTTGGAGTTTATTTAAAGTTAAATTTTATCAATTGATAATGTCCTCCGAACTCGCTATGCCTCTTCCGATTACACGGTCATAACGTTGGTTGTTTTCTTTATAATAAACCAATGTAAAGTAATTGTTTTCGGTTTGGAAGAAGTTTCCGTCGATCGCATTTTCATTGTCGATTCGTCCGGTTTTATCGGCGACAACATACCGATAGTTTGTAAAACCCTGTTTGATCATGATCGCTTTTTCGTAGATGCCTTTGTCCTTGTTGTAATCCATTTTGAATTCGGGTGTAAGGGCAAAATTATTAAACATGCCGTTGATGTAAATATCTTCTTTGCCATAATAAGCTGGCGCCGACAAACTGAAAAATACCCAAGCATAATCGGCTTCGATTTCATTATTTTCGGCGTTGATATTTTTAATGACGAAATTTCCGTTAATGTCGGGATTGTAGCTGTACTGGTCCCTCGCTCGGGCATTGTCAGTATACAGATGTGAATTGTAAAGGCCGCCATTCGAGTCAACTCTTCCAACATTGTTATTAGCCGCGCGGATATCCTTATTCTCGAAATAACGGTATTCGTTTCCGCCCCAAAACTGAGTTTCGGCGTCGTATTTATAGATAAGGTCGTTGCCGATAGTGTACATTGGTTTAACGTTCCCAATGGTGTTGTTGAGCTGACCATTTTTGATTAGCAATACTTTTACGTTAGTTAGCGGACTTTGGAACAGAATATTTGGCGACTTGATCGAGAATTCCACATTTTGCTTGAAATTGACATCTTTAACATTTCGTGCCCTTTTAATTTGCATCGGAACGCTTACGAGTTCTTCATAGAGTATAAATTTTCGAGAAAAAACCACTTCGCGGTCCTCATTGAGTATTTTGATCATATAATTTCCACTAACGAGCAGCGCGGTATTTTTATTGGGAACCGACAATCTGTAATGTGAGTAAATCTGCAAGGCATTGAACGAGTTGGTGTAATCCTGAATCCTGATTTCATCAAAACCGCGCAAGTATTCACTTTTGACCAATTGAGAGGGTTTCCAGTCATAATCGCAATGCACAAATTGATAATAATAATTAGCTTCGTTTCCGAATAGGTCGTCGAATTGCAATTGAAATGAATCGCCAAGCCTGAAAAAAGGAACGATATTTTGCCCATTCTGCACGAACGAAACGGTTCGGATATTATACGGTGGAAAAATTTCCCTTTCGGTCTGCGCCGATGCAAAAGCGGGCACAAAAAGCAGTAATAGTCGGAAAATAAACAGTTTGCGCATCATGGGGTTATAATTAAGAATGGTAAATATAGCAAATTATCTTATCGCAGAATCGTTAAATTTTGGGAAGCGCCAGTCTATTTATAACAGACGGGAATGATTTCGCCTTTTGCAAGACAATAGGTGGCAACCAGTTCGGGAGCAATTTTGGACGTATAATTTTCTTCGACAACTGTAAATCCGATGCGTCTTAATTTATCGAAATAATCGCGACCGTAAATCCGAACGTGATCGTATTGTCCAAAGATTCTGGCGCGTTCCTTCGCATCCGTAATCGTATTATCTGCAAAAGTCTCAGCGCGCGACAAATCCTGTGGAATTTGGAAAATTCCCATACCGCCGGGTTTAAGCACGCGGTACAATTCCTGCATGGCTTTGATATCATCGGGAATATGTTCGAGCACATGATTGCATAAAATCACATCGTACGTATCGTTTGCAAAGGGCAAATCGCAGATATCAGCTTTTACATCTGCCAAAGGCGAAAATAAATCGGTTGTCGTGTAATCAAGATTTTTGAGACTGCGAAATAACTGGTAAAAAGCCTGCTCGGGTGCAAAGTGCAAAACTTTTTTGTGTGCTGAAAAAAAGTCGGTTTCGTTTTTTAAATATAGCCATAATAGCCGGTGTCTTTCAAGCGAAAGTGTACTTGGCGAAAGTACGTTGTTGCGTTGCATTCCGTAACCGTAAGGAAGAAACATGCGGAAACTTTTACCGTCGATGGGATCGGTGAAGCGATTACCTTTAAGAATAAATGCCAATACCGGTCTGGCGACGTAACTTAGCCGAATGAGCAACGGTCGCGGAATCGTATTTAATATAAATTTGAAGATTTTCTTCATTATACTACCAAAGGTTCTTTCCTAAACTCAACTTCTTCGTCACTTTTTATTCCGAGGGATTTATAAATATAAGCGTATGTTGAAAGCAATTCTGGTTTTCCGTCGATCAAAGCCACATCATGCTCGAAATGGGCAGAAGGTTTGCCGTCGGCAGTCAGTATCGTCCAACCGTCTTTAAGCTGTTTGATGTTCCGGGTTCCCATGTTGATCATCGGTTCAATGGCGACAACCATTCCTTCGACGAACAGTTTGCCGCGACCTTTCTTTCCGTAGTTCGGCATTTCAGGATCTTCATGCATCTTTTGACCAAGTCCATGTCCGACAAGTTCGCGAACCACACCATAGCCATGTCCTTCGGTATATTTTTGTATGGCATTGCCGACATCTTCCACGCGGTTTCCAATTTTGAATTCACGGATTCCGACATATAACGATTCTTTGGTTACCTGCAATAATTTTTTTGTTTCAGGAGCGACTTCGCCAATCTCGAAAGAATAGGCATGGTCACCGTGGTAGCCATTTTTGAAAGCGCCGCAGTCGACCGAAATCACGTCACCATTTTCTAGAGGCTTATCATTTGGCACGCCGTGTACGACCTGAGCATTTGGGCTCATACACAGTGAATTCGGGAAACCGTATAAGCCGAGGAAACTCGGTACGGCGCCGTGGTCACGAATAAATTCCTCTGCCAATTTGTCGAGGTATAAAGTAGTAACGCCGGGCTTGATTTCGCCTGCAATCATTCCTAAAGTTTTGGAAACAATCAGTGCGCTTTCACGCATTATTTCAATTTCTTCTCGCGTTTTTGAGATAATCATTTTCTATAATCCTTGTTTAACAGCGGCAAAAATACGATTTATTCAGTCTGGATTTGCCATAATTTTAAAAAGCCCTGCATGTGAGGCGAAAAATCGGTATTGGCTCGTAATCTCGGAAAGCTGTGCGCTCACAAGATTATTTTCGCGGTTGTTGATAAGGAAAAGTGAACTTTCGCCCAAAATAAACAACCTTTCTTCTGATTGTAATAATTTGGTGTGATCGGCAATTAAACCTTGAAAAATAGCGAGTTGTTTTTTTACTGCTGCGATTTCGAGCTGCTGCGCTTTTATTTGATTGACTAAAACCACTTTTTCGAGTTGCAAATCAAAAGTAGCATCGCTTATTTTTAGTGTCGATAGTCTTTGTCCAGCCCGTTCTTTTCGAAGAAATAGCGGAAAGTTAACATTCAATCCAATTTTGTAATTGCCAAAATCATATTGATCGAATGAAGCGGTTTCTGACAGGTAATAGTAGCCCAAATCAATTTGTGGCAACAATGCATTCGACTTGAGTTTTCTTTCCACTTGCAACATAGCAATTTTGGTTTTTAAAGCGTCGATCTTGGGATGGTTTTGAGGCAACTCTGCAATTGCAGTCAATTGATCAGTTGCAATCGTTTGTGAAATGGTACCCGTGAGTTCTGGTTCGGGTATCAGAATGTCTTGCAATTCAATTGGAACGTCATTTTCAAGCCATAAAAAATTAGACAGTTCAAGTTTTGCTTTCTCCAACTTATACGTGGCGTCTTCTAAATTTATCAATCTGGTTTTTAAAACCGTCACCGCTTCAATGCTGTCAATTGCAGGTCGGTCGCCCGCTTCAATTAGACTTTGCATTGCTTTTACGCGCTTTTGTGCAATTTGGGTAAATTCTGAATAAATTTTAAGTTCATTAAACTGTCGCTTCCAATTAAAATAAGCGATTGAAGCGTCATACAAAACGGCAATTGCGTTAAGTTTTCTCTCTTGACGCGTTAAATTCAGATTCATTTTTGCCATTCGCAAATTCGCCATCCTTTCATTGATGAGCAATCCACGTCCGAGTGGAATCTGGACGCCAACGGTGGCCAATCCTTCGCTCGGAATATATTCTTGTGGATTTAAATAAATGCCTGTATTTTGGTCGAAGCCTGCCTTAACTTCAATGCCATACCAAGTTGGAATTTTAAAACTGCTACTCATTATGGAATAATACTTCTTGTCTGCGTAGTCCTTTTGGTCAAAATCGACTTCAATTTTTGGATCGAAAGCACCGCGGGCTTCCATTAATTGAGCTTCAGCTTTGGTGATTTGAAGGTTTGCTTGGCGAACATTGGGATGGTATTTTTTTACATAACCCAAATATTCAGCATATGAAAAAACAGTCTGCTTTTCCTGTGAAAACCCAGAGTAAGCAAAGAATAAAATAATCAAAAAGCGACTCACGATTTGGGGGTTTTATGTTTTGATTGATAATAATTGGGAGGAAAGCCATTTAGGGTTCGCCATAATTCGTACCAAATTGGCACTGTATCGAGTAAGGCGATTGAGTTGGTTCCTGAGCCAACGCTGAGTTGCTTTGGCCAAGCGGCTTCCTTTGGGTCGGGTGCGATTAAGATGCGATATTTTCCATTGTCACTTATAAAATTTTCAATAGCTACAATTCGGCCGCCAAATGTACCGTAAGACATGTTGGGCCAGCCAGAAAATACGATTGTCGGCCATCCATCAAACCAAACACGTACGGCGTCGCCCTTGCTTAAAAGCGGTAAATCGACAGGGTCGACGTAGGATTCAACTGCAATATCATACTGATCAGGCATAATGCTTACAATGGGTGTTCCCTCTTTAATAACTTCGCCTATTCCAGCTTGCAACGCACGGTTGACATAACCGTTTAGCGCCGCTTTAACGTAATAATGACCGTTTCTAATGCTATAATTTTGGAATTGATTTTCGAGTTTGCTTACTTGCGCTTCGGTTTCAAATTGATTGCTTTTGGCCGTAAATTGTTCGCTGTTGGTTTTTGAAATTTTCTCGGCATATTCAGCTTCAATGCGGCTAATTTCTACTTTCGCATTTAGATATTCGTTTCGGGTGGTAAGCAATTTATTTTCGAGAGTGACTATTTTGGCTTCCGATTCTTGCAATTTCAAGCGCTTTTCTTCAACATCGGTCATGGCTTTAAGACCTTCTTTATTGAGCTGTACAGATCTATTGAATTGGGTGAGTGAGATTTTTAATTGCGTTTTTGTGGCTTCAAAATCCATGCTATCGCTTTTAATCTTAAGTTCAGATTGTCTAATTTTGTTGCGCGCTTGGGCAATTTTCAACAGGCGTTCGCTATCTGTTGCTTTTGCCTGCGCGTTTAAAGAGGCAATCTTACCGTCGTAGGAGTCAAGCGATCGTTTTTTGGCATCGACCTGATTTTGCGTATTGCCAACCAAATTGGGATCAAAATATTCCTCCTTGATTTCGGAGATAAATAAAATAGTATCTCCTTTTTTAACAAAATCACCTTCTTTGACGTACCATTTTTCAATACGACCTCCAATAATTGACTGGATCGCCTGAGGTCTTTGATCCGGACGTAAAGTTGTCACATTGCCAATTCCCGAAATATTCTGTGTCCAAGGAAAAAACAAAATCACTAGAGCAAGTATACTGACTCCGATGATGATGCGGTTTAATATTTTATAGTGCGGTCTGTTCGCCAATTGGCGTAAAGTGTTATAGCGGTTGGCATTTGGAATCTTAACCGCATTGTCTTTGGATATATTTAACATTTGAGATCCAATTTAATTGTTCCGTTCTCCATAAAAATTTCTCTGTTGCAATGCGATTTCCAGTAATCGTTTTTAGATGTTACCACAACTGTCCATTGGTGCTTTTCATTTAAAATGAAATCAATAACTTCTTTTGCGGTATCATTGTCCATGGCGTGTGTGGGATCTTCAAAAAATAGGATCGAAGGTTTGTTGACCATACTTCTGGCGAGCAGAATTTTTTGGGCATCAGATGAGGACAACAGGTGGTCATTGGGATAAAGTTTTGTTTCCAATCCTTTAGGTAATTTTTTAATGACCGAGGACAATTGAACGCCGTTGATAATCCATTTCAAATCTTCTGCAAGAACCGCTTCATTATTAAATGTGATGTTTTCAAGTATGGTTCCCTCAAAAATGGTTTCGCCCTGAATGACACTTCCGATATGGCAACGGTAATGGTTTAAATTAAGGGTATCTAACGATTCGTCATTAATATAAAGACTTCCTGAAATTGGGGTGAGCAGTCCTGACAGCATCCTTATTAAAGTTGTTTTGCCCGAGCCATTGCTACCGCTTAAAAAAATCCTTTCCCCTGGTTCTATATGTAAACCGATGCCGTTTAATATTGGCTTTTGTTTCTTTGAATATTGAAAAATTACATTTTCAAGTTCGATTGCGATAGTCGAAAATACTTTTTTTTGATCTACAATCACTTCTTGTTCTAATGGCATATCGGTTACTTGACCAATTTTTTCCACGGCAGTCAGCACATCATAGAATGTTTCAAGACCTAAAATGATTTTTTCAACAGAGTTGATGACCAATAAAATTACGATTTCTGCAGCGACAAACTGCCCTATATTCATTTGTTGCTGCAGTACCAAATAGCCGCCAATTGAAAGTAAGCTTGCAGTAATGATGACTTTGAAAATAATAAGTTGCGTAAATTGAGTTTTGATGATGGCAAAGTGTTTTTCCCGAGCGGCCAGATATTCTTGAACCAAAGCATCGTTTTTTTGGAGCACGAAGTTAAAGTTCGGTTCTTGTTTAAAACTGAATTTGTTCCTCGCAATTTCTTGAAGCCAACCCGCCGACTTGTATTTGTACTTCGATTCTGTTAAACTTGTTTCTACACCAGAATGATATGAAAAACGGAAGATGAAGTACAACAAGCCCATTAACAATAAGCCAAAAACAATAAAAAACGGATGGTAAAGCGACAGCAAAAGCAATCCAAAAATTATTTGCAGTAGTGCAGCAGAGAAATCTAGCAGCAATTTTGACGTGCCTTTTTGTAAGATTAAGGTGTCGAAAAAGCGGTTGGCGAGTTCTGACGGATTCACGTTGTTTAAAATCTCTGGTTTCAGTTTTGGCAAACGCGATGCAAATTCAAACGACGACCGAACGAATAATTTTTGTTGGAGATTTTCAGTAATACGCAATTGCATAAACGATAGTATTCCCACCAAAATAACGCCGATGACGACTAAAATGATAAGAACAATCCAAGAGATGCTAACGCGTCCGGCTTGGATAAAGTTAATAATTGACTGAATCCCCAATGGCAATGACAAACTCACCAATCCGGCAAAAATAGCGTAGAAAAATACTTGTAAAACATCTTTACGATCGGGTTGTAACAAGTTGTAAAATCGGCTTAACGGTTCCATGTTTTTATTTTTTCAATACGTTCAGAGCAAGATTAGTATAGAAGTGACTCGGACTTACCGTTTCATTGCAATCGGTGATTGTTTTAAAATGGTCTTTTAGATAATGTTGGTGCAAAGCGCCTTCAACCAGATTTGAAGCAAGGCTTTTGGGGTATAGATAATCTGAATTACTCGCGGCAATCATTTCCGTCATCCGGTTGATTACTCTTTTATAAATTACAAAAAAACCTTCTCTGTTTTCTGCATCTACTTCCTTAGTGTGAAATGTCTTGGTAAATTCAGATATGATTATCCTATTTAAAGCAGCCTCATCAATATGTTCGGTTGTCAAATCGTCTGTAATTTTTTCAGTGACGACTTCTATTGCCTTTACGAGTCGGTCTTTTGGGTCACTAATGTTGGCGGTGGCAAATACCAACTTGTATTCCATCCAACTCCAATACCACGATGACAAATATACCAATAACTTGTGTTTGTTTTCAAAATAACGGTATATCGAGCTTTCATTCGATCCAATTTTTTCACCGAGTTTTTTAAAATTAAACTCTTCAAAGCCAATGGTGTCGATCATTTGAATACTTTGTTGGATAATATTTTTTCCCAATGCAGATGTTTCGGGGTCTTTAACGTAGATTTTTGGATTGACTTGTATTTTTAGATTCGATAGTACATGCTCCATAATAAGATTGTTTGCCGCAAAGATAATAGTAATACTATTAGAAATGCAAATTTAACATTATTTTGTAAAAGTCTGCAGAGCTATTTTGACGTGTAACTATACAAATTGGCTAAAAAAACCTATGGAGAAGTTTCGAAAATAAATTCCGCCTAATAAATTGCATTTACAATTTTGCCTAACGATCAATGTTTTAAACCATTTCATCGAATTGCAAATTGCAAATTTATCATGTACGGACAAAATGATTTCCGAGGAGAATTTGTTTTCTGAAAAGCTCAAAATTGCTTGAAAGAAAGCAGATTATAGAATGAATGTTCCGGACATGCGCGACAAACCAGGCGATGCTGTTTCCAACGTTAATCCCTATAAAAAATTTTTTTTGAAACCGCAATTGAACAACAGCGTATTCCTAAATAATATAAAACATTTTTTATAATAGCGAATGTCGTGTCATGGCCTCAGGTTTCGGAATGCCCATCAATGCGAGAATTGTTGGTGCAATATCGCCAAGCACTCCGTCGTGTATCGTTTTTAATTCCGGATCGACTAAAATAATAGGAACCGGATTGGTGGTGTGAGCGGTATTCGGACTCCCATCAGCATTGATCATTGTTTCACAATTCCCATGATCGGCAATGACAATCGTGGTGTATCCATTTGCATTTGCTGCGGTTATAACTTTCTCGACACATTTGTCAACTGCTTCGCACGCTTTGATGGCAGCGTCAAAAACGCCGGTGTGACCAACCATATCACCGTTGGCAAAATTGAGACATACAAAATCGACTTCGCGCTTATCGAGTTCAGGAACTAATGCGTCGGCAAGTTCGAAGGCACTCATCTCAGGTTGTAAATCGTAGGTCGCCACTTTCGGGGAATTGCGTAAAATGCGTGTTTCACCTTCAAAAGGGTCTTCGCGCCCGCCCGAAAAGAAAAACGTGACATGGGGATATTTTTCGGTTTCTGCGATCCGGATTTGTTTCTTGTGGTGTTTTTCCAGCACCTCGCCAAGAGTTTCTGTAATATTTTCCTTGTCGAATATGCGGTAAATGTTATTGAACGTATCGTCATAATTGGTCATTGTGACATAGTACAGATTCATTTTATGCATATTACTTTCGAGATGGTCTTTTTGCGAGAGTACCTCGGTAAGCTGTCGGCCGCGATCTGTTCGGAAATTGAAAAAGATCACGACGTCGCCTTCTTTGATCACTGCCAGAGGTTCGTCTTTGTCGTTTGTCATGACTACCGGCGGCAGAAATTCGTCGGTGATGTTATTCGCATAATTCTCCTCGATGCTTTTGACTGCATCTTTTGACTGGGCGCCAATTCCGTGCACGAGCAAATCATAAGCTTGTTTAACGCGCTCCCAGCGCTTGTCGCGGTCCATGGCATAATAACGGCCGATCACTGTAGCGAGTTGTACGGATGTGCCTTTGAGGTGATTTACAATATCACCGATGAAATCTTTTCCCGACTTTGGGTCGACATCACGGCCGTCAGTAAACGCGTGAATGAAAACTTTTTCTAGTCCGTAATGATGTGCCGCGTCTACAAGACCTTTGAGGTGGTTGATATGCGAATGCACACCGCCATTGGAAACGAGTCCGAGGAAATGTACAGCCTTATCGTATTCCTTTGCATAATGAAACGCATCGATGATCGCTTTTTCCTTGTCGAAGGTCTTATTTTCGACCGATAGGTTGATCTTCACGAGATCCTGGTAAATGATGCGTCCGGCGCCGAGGTTCATATGGCCAACTTCACTGTTGCCCATCTGGCCTTCGGGAAGCCCAACGTTGAGTCCGTCGGTGCGGAGTTGCGCGCTCGGGTATTTGGTGTAAAGCGAGTTGATAAATGGAACGTTGGCATTGTCAATGGCGGAGACTTTCGGATCGGGTGATTTTCCCCAGCCATCGAGGATCATCAGGATAACTTTCTTGTTCATGTATGGATAAATTTTAGCCCGGATAGCAGCGGCATCCTTTCACTGCTTTCTTTAAGCAGGGAAAGAGAAAGCGGATAGCCGGAAATAGCTTCAAATTTAAGGAATTCTCTTAACGTTTCAAGGAATTGTAATCGATAAAATAGCGGATGCTGATTGAAAAAATGTGGTTGAGATTGTCGTTATTGACGACATTGCTGAAAGTTCTGCCGAATTCATTTTCAAAAATAGCGGTATTGTTGCGGTAGAGCATTGAAATCTGGCTTCCCGGCGCGATCCAATAATTATAAGAAAGGTCGAAATTCCAAGTGTTAAAATTCGAATTCTGGTTGGCGGTATAGCCAATATAATCGGCGAGGCTTCCGTCTTGCTGCAGATCGAGAATGTCGTGGTTTTTGGCATAGGACCAGTAATGTCGCACGGAAAGATTGATGTTCATGCGGTTGTTGATCGCGTATTTTCCCTGCAGCGTATTAGTGTAAGTAGTTCTGTCGCGGCGCGCGAAAATTATGCGATCGTCGGTGAGGCTGTTGTTGTCATCGTCGAAATTGTCGATGAAGCCGGTGTTGTTGTTCTGACGGAAATACTTGAAAGTATACGTTAGCGACAAATGGTTGTTGAAACGATAAATAGGGCGTACCGTAACCCCATAATTGATGCGGTCTTTTTCGTTGATGAGCGCAAAAACCGTAATCAGATCTAAAGCGAATTTGCGGTTGTAATTGGATGAAAAGGACAATATTTTCTCGATAAACTGGGGCGAAGTGACAAAACGCGTCTGGTCTAAAGTCCGCGGTTCGTAAAAATCGTAAATTTCCAAAGGACGTGCGGTAATTTCAAATCCGAAATAGTCATTTGTCTTGCTATTGGAATCCATTCTCAAACTGACATTTCCTGTTTGGATACGCCCGGTGTGATTGTCGAACTCGGAATAGGCGTTGAGGTTGAGCAGAAAAGTATTAAAAGTTTTATTCGGATTTAAAATGCGATAGTTTGCATTTCCGGATAAAGAGTGATAATGCGTGATGAAATTGATTCCGAGGTCGTTGCTGTCATAATCTTTAGACACATAATTTCCGCCGAACGAATAGCGGTATTTCCCGCTTGTCTCGCCAAAATACATCGAAGTATTGTAACCTGTTTTGTCGTCTGGTTTTTCGTTGAGGAAACTGTATTTGAAATCTCCGTTTAGTTTATAGGTGTTTTCCTTCGTGTTGAGGTCGAAAACAACTGCCGATACGTTCGCATCCCTAAATTCACCATTGCGGGTCACATTGGTATTAACAAAAGAGACCGAGGAATTTTTGCGGAAGCGCTGATCGAGCACAACCACGCTGAAATTGGTTACGGGTGAGAGCACGGCGCGACGCTTGCTGTTAGCGAGTTCGTCTGTAATTGTAATGCTTGTCTTTTCGGTTACGGCATTAAGGACGCCAATTCCGAGACCGTTTCTGGTGCGTCCAGAAACCTTTACAGCATTGACGAGTTTTATTGAATTCGGGTATTCTTCAATAATTTCGTTGGCATTAGTAGCTATCCCCGGACTTTCGCCAATTCGTCTCGAATAGACGAGATCGCCTTTGTTGAATAGGTCGGTTCCTTCGGTAAAGAAAGGTCTGTTTTCGCTGAATTGCTGTTCGAACGGACTTAGATTAAGTTCTACATTGTCGAATTTTGTCTGCCCGAAATCGGGAACGAGAATCGCATCGAGCGTAAAAGCGTCGGTAATTCCGTATTTTATATCGAGACCGCCTTTGAGTTCGCCACTGGTTTTTTCGTACTTATTTGCGTTGAGGTAAAACGATGAATAGGGGAAAAGGAACAACCTTGTAGGCGGATCAATATGGTCAATTCCGGTTAATATTCCGGATTGTGCATTTTCATTATTGATTTTGGAGTCGATGAAATTCCATGTAAATGTTTGCCTGTCTTTTTTGATTTCCCGATAAAAGTTTAAACCCCAGGTTTGCTGTGCATCTTTTGGAAAACGCAGGGCTGCGTATGGAATTCTCATTTCGACGACCCAGCCAAAATCGGTGATCAAAGCTTTGCTTTCCCAAATAGCGTCCCAAGTGTAATCTTCCCCTTCATTAATCGTTGAAATGCAATCGAGTTGAACTCCGGCCGCCGTTACGAAAAAGCGGAAATCCTGTTGGCTGTCGTTAAATCCGTTTATAAAGACTGCAAAATTATCAACCGTTCCAAAAAAGTCGCGTTGCGTAATTTCTTTGAGGATTTGATTTGGATTTTCGTCATACATTTTGGCAGCGATGTAAATTGCGCCATCGTTGTAGGCGACTTGGACTTCGGTTTTTTTGTTTTCGGTAATTGGCTTGCCGTTGTCGGGAGTAAACATGATAAAACTAGTGGCAATTGGCGCAAACTCCCAAATCGCGTCAGTTAACTTGCCATCAATGGTAATATTTCCTGCTGGAATTGCGTTGAGTGTTTTCTTTTGTCCGTAAGAGAAAGTGCCGACATATAATGCGACAAATACTACGAAATAAGGAAAATTACGCATTAAGTAAGGTTTGGGTTGGTGTGACAAAAATAGCCATAAAATCCATTAACACAATTAATTTGCAATATTTTTAAAATTATTGCGTTAGCTGTTAATCTGGTTCTTTTTAAAGCATATCCCAGTACAAGGATGTATTTCGTCGATGTATTTTGCTGATAATCGAACAATTTTTCCAAAAAAAGTTTGTCTAGTACTAAATTTGTTATACATTTGCCGTCCCACATCTATGTATAACTTAAAGAAAAAGAATGGTTTATAAAATATTTTCCCTTGCAATGTTAGTGTTAATGTCATTTGCATTCAATGCTACAAATGAAGTTTCAACCAAACAAACAAAAGAAATTTCAACCGACACAAGCAAAATCGACCCCAAGTTAATCGCTGCTAATAGCAAATCTACTTTGGAGTCCAAAGTTGCTTCTGTATATGGCAAGCTGCATTCTACCAATGCTGCACTGCCTGAACTCGAAAGCTTTTCACAAGCATTAAAAGGGTTTTATGAGCTTAAAGAAAAAGGGATGGTAAAGAAAGACATATTGACATTAATTGACTTTAGTTTGTCTTCCAATTCAAAAAGGCTTTGGATCATCGACCTGACGACGAATACCGTTTTGATAAATACATTGGTTGCTCACGGTAGAAATACAGGAGAGGAATTTGCAAATTCATTTTCAAACGCGTCTTCATCATTTAAAAGCAGCCTTGGGTTCTATGCTACAGCAGAGGTTTACAATGGTAAGCATGGCAAATCGCTGAAGTTGGACGGACTTGAAAAAGGGGTGAATGACAACGCTAGAAATAGGGGCGTCGTGATGCATGCTGCCGATTATGTTTCGAATTCATTCATCAAAAACCATAACCGTCTTGGAAGAAGCCAAGGCTGTCCTGCGGTCCCTGTTGAACTGACAGATGAAATCATCGATATGATCAAAGGCAAATCTTGTCTTTATATCTATCATCCTTCAAGAAGCCAGAAGTCAGTTTCGAAATTAATTTCTTAATTTTTCATACAGCTCATCATCGAGGTTATAGATGTCCTGGCGGAATTCCATATTTCCGTCACGATTCATCCATGCAGTCCAATACAGTTGGTGGATATCTATTTTCTCTTTTAACGGAATTGTCGTAGTTTTTTTAGTTGCGATAACCTCACAAATCCTTTCCATCGTCCAATATCTGTCCTGGAGCATGTACTGCGCCAACGGCAGTGGATTTTCCACACGCACACATCCCGAACTTAGCGAACGAGAAGATTTCGAAAAATAATCGCGGTGGTTTGTGTCATGCAGGTACACTGAATAACGGTTTATAAAATTGAATTTGACATTGCCTAACGAATTATTATCGCCCGGCGTTTGTACATAGCGATAGTTCTTGTATTTCTCGGGATTCCAATGCCACGCGCTGACGATGTTATTTTTTTTATCGTAAATGGTAATGTTTTTCGAAGCAAAATATCCCCTTTTTTTTGTTGCCGCCGGCAATAAGTCTTCTTCGAGAATTGTGGGTGGTACTGTCCAAGTCGGATTCAAAATAATAGTGTTGAATGTGGAAGAAAGCACTGCCGTTTTTCGCGTCAGAACGCCCACAACGACTCTCCGGGTGTCGATGGTATCACTGTTTTTGACGACATATAAATTGTAATCGGGAATGTTAAGTATGATGTAATGCCGACCTAGATCTCTGGGAAACCATTTCCACCGCTCGAGATTCACCAAAATTTGCTCGCGTCTTCGGCTTTTAAAAAAATTGAGTGCTTCCACAGTTCTGTATCCGATAACGCCATCAACATATAATCCGTGGTGAAGTTGGAACTTTTTAATGGCTTTTTGGGTTTGATCGTCGTACATTTCATTGACGGAAGTAGTGTCAATAAGGTATTTCCAATACATCAGCCGTTGTTTAATTGGAATGAGTGCCGCATCCAAAGTGTTTTTACTGATGATTTTCTGTATTTCAATGCATTTGATGGTATCATCAGGATAAGTGTTAATCACCTGCAATGCTTTTTTGAGGCTTTTGTACATCGGATGGTTGGGTTTGAGCCGTTCGACTTTTTCGTAAAGCGAGTCGCCAGTCGCAAAACCTGAGAGCGTCCTATTAATATCGGTTTTATTTTCCTTTAAATCCCAATCGCGGTACAAGACTTTCGGATTTAGTCGGCCGTTGCTCATTTGCGTTATATATTGCTGTAATTTAACCGTCAGCAGAATGTCATACTCGACCAGTTTTGAATCGGCAAGCGTATTGATGGCTGCTTCATATAAGTTTAGCTTGTCTAGCGCAAATTGCTGCGGATCGAGTCCGTCATCGCTGCAGATGTTTAAAGTAGACAATAGAAATTTCCGCGTCGGTGTTTTTTCAATCCACACGGTTTTATTGTCATTGTTTATGTAAAAAGCAGTAAGGAGTTTGTCGCCAAAACCCTGAATCATGACGCTGTCGATGGGGATAATTTTTTCTGACGTTTCCTCCTGGGGCAATAACAGGGTTGCATCCGAAAAATTACTTCCGAAAGCACAACCAAAAGCCATACATAGAAGTATTGATTTATTCATGGAAGAACTGTTTTTGCTTTTGTGAAGTGTCAGAAGAGGTTTTTTTCAACATCCGGCCGAAACATTTTGTTTTTGTTAGCGAGATTAAATGTATAACAATTTCAGGATAAATTTGTTAGCAATTGGTCGACAATTTTAAAAAGTAAAAGTGCGTCAAAATGAAAATTTTTTAAAAAAAAACTTGCATGAAAGTAAACTTATTAAGTATATTTGCCCCACCATAAACGCTAGTTCATCGAAGTGGTATGTAAATTAATAGCGTTGTGAGATAATGCGGAAGTAGCTCAGTTGGTAGAGCTCCAGCCTTCCAAGCTGGTTGTCGCGAGTTCGAGCCTCGTCTTCCGCTCCAAAGTCCAGATGAAAATCTGGACTTTTTTTATGTGCTAAAGTTTCTAGACTATTCTTTAAAGCAAGAAGTAGTAAGCACCGAGCCCTCTGCCGAAATATGGTCGCCATCGGGAACATACGAGCTGTCTGTAAGTTTTAACGCGTCAAATGAAAATGATTTTAAATGATTGGCACTTACCAAGTCATCGTATTTATTTAGAAATGGTGCCGGAACCTTACTTTTGTAATACGGATGAACGGGCGCGTTGACAATAATAAGCGCAACATTTTTGGCTCGACACAAACCGATAATATTTTGAATATATTCAATATTAAAGGCTGAAAAATCGCGAAGCTTTCCATTTTTATAAAACTGAAGTTCGAGTCTTTTGTCGATTGAAGATTTTTTGGCAGCGACGCCGCTCCAATAATTTTCGTAACGGCCAAGTACAGTATTGTCGGCGTTATCGAGGTTGAGGTTCTTAAATCCATTACTCCATACGTTCCCTAAAAGCTCAAAGAAATCGGACGGATTGTAGGCAAGGATTTTCAACTGGTCCTTCAACGGCAGAATAAAAAAGTACCGCGCCGCGATGTCTTTGGCATGTTCACCAAAAATATAATTGTCGTAATGGGTGGAGATATTGTGGTAGCCGAGTCCTAAATATACTTTTTTTATATTCGGATTATGCTCGAGCAAAATTTTCATTTTATGGTATGTGTAGTAGGAAGCTTCGGCACTTTGCGAGAAATTTTTGCTTTTGGTCAGCAGCGCATCGTTTACCGAGCATTGTATGTGTGAATCCCCCATAAACGCGGTAGTGATATTGGGATCAACCTTATAATTCTTAAATGCGCGAACATTCAGAAGCCCCAAGGCAGCAATAAATGCAACTGAGATACAGAAAAGTACAAAAAGGAATAGGATTATTCGTTGTAAAAATAATTTCATGCCGCTATTAAATAAAGATGTATTTGTTTATACAGCCACGATGCCCTTAATATGCGGATGCGGATCGTAATCGGTTAAAGTGAAATCTTCAAAAGTGAAATCGAATATATTTTTAATTTCCTGATTTAGCGTCATTTGGGGAAGCGGTTTTGGCTCGCGTGACAACTGCAATTCCAGTTGCTCAAAGTGGTTGTTATAAATATGAGCGTCGCCAAACGTATGGATGAATTCACCTGCCTGTAAACCGCAAACCTGCGCGATCATCATTGTCAACAATGCATACGAAGCGATGTTGAAAGGAACGCCAAGGAAAATGTCTGCGCTTCTTTGGTAGAGCTGACAAGACAATTTTCCGTCAGCTACATAAAACTGGAAAAACGCATGACAAGGCGGCAGTGCTACCTTCCCATTGGCAACGTTCTCTGCAAAGGATTTTGTTGTATCGGGCAGAACTGAAGGGTTCCAAGCCGAAATCAGCAAGCGTCGGCTGTTAGGGTTTGTTTTTAAAGCTTCGATCAACTCGCTGATCTGGTCGATTTCCTCGCTGTTCCAATTTCGCCACTGGTGACCGTAAACCGGACCTAAATCACCATTTTCATCTGCCCATTCATCCCAGATCTTTACGCCATTTTCATTAAGGTAACTTATGTTCGTATCGCCTTTTAGAAACCAAAGCAATTCATACACGATCGATTTGAGGTGTAACTTTTTGGTTGTTACCATCGGGAAGCCTTCGCTGAGATCAAAACGCATCTGGTATCCAAAAACGCTTTTTGTTCCGGTTCCGGTACGGTCGCCTTTTTGGGTTCCGTTTTCGAGTACGTGCTTAACAAGGTCGTGGTATTGTTTCATTTAAAATCTATAAATTGTGCAATCTGAAAAAACAAAACTAACGTAAAAAAAATTAGCGTTTTATAAATTTAAAGTTTTGATTGGCGATTCTTAAAATATATAAACCACTCTTTAAATCAGCTACCAAAATGGCACTGTTTGGATCTAAAAAACGCTGTTGTATAATTTGCCCTTGACCATTTATAATTTGATAATTTTCTGTCTGATTTAAATTAGAAAGAAATAATTCAGTAGTAGCAACTACAGGATATAATGTCATTTTACGATTTGAGAAATCAGTTGTGTATAATGTAGCAAATAGTTGCTGAAAATTTTGAGCAAATTCGTAATTTGTGGCATTACAAGTTGTGACTTTATCCCAATTAATTGACCACGTCATCAATCCCGCTAAATCGCTGTAGCCCGAAGCTTGATTTAATTGATATGTGCCGGGTTGAGGTCCAGTACCCATTAAATATTTTACGGCACTTTGCACTTGTGTTGCCGGTAAAAATCCACCGCCAGCAGCATTAGGACACGAAGGCAGTCCCACAACTATTTTACTTGCAGGAAATCCTGTAAAAAAACCACCTGCTGTTGAAAATCCTTGAATTAATGCTTCGCTCAATGCGACAATAAAATCGGGAGTACCCTGAGTATATATGTTACCATCAATTCCGTAAACGCTGCCACTATTATAAAGTTGGACATGTATGTAGTTAATGTCATTTCTAAGTGCATCCATAATGGGTAAGTAACCGCCCCAAATGCCACCATAAGCCGACATTCCTCCTTGAACATAAGCCGTTTCGGGCGCCATGGTTAGCATCATGGTTTTGTTATAAAATGTAAAATAATGGTTTTTAATTTGGGTGATGGCGTCGATTAAATTTATACAGTCCGGGGAAGTTGGGTTCGCAATGGAGCCACTGGCAAGGATCGAATTTCCATGCTCTATGTCGATATCAATACCGTCGAACGGATAGGTTTCTAAGATAGCATTCATAGAATTTATAAATGCATTTTTGGAAATACCATCGCTTAGCGAAATGCTAGCTGTGGCTCCGCCGATACTGAGGACTATTTTTTTACCCTGACTTTGCAATTCCTGCATTTGAGAAATCAATTCCGCTTGTGAAGCGCCATCAGGCACAAAAAGCATGGTCATATCTGATGGAGAACTCGGCACTGCAAATGAAACACTAATGATGGTATATCTCGAATCAACTTGATTTAAGGGAATATAGGGTGCGTTGGAGTCATTCCAATTTTGCCAATATCCAATCAATTCGTGGTTTTGTGCATTAGCAATTAAGCTTAGGTTGAGAATTAAAAACGCAATGATTTTTTTCATGTTTTCTTCGGTTTAAACTTTAAGTTTTATTGCTGCTATGGTTCTCTTTTCGAAATCTCATCGCGAATCTTCGCCGCCTTTTCATAATCTTCGTCATTCACGGCGCCTTCGAGCAATTGGTGCAATTCCGAAAGACTGTGTTTTGTGTACGTATCGCCAGATTGGTTGCTTTCCTCCATCCCAAATGTTTCCGAAGTCGAAAGCACACTGTCGAGATCTTGCAAATCCTTCTCACTTTCACCGTTGGCTTTAAGATAAATCCCCGCTTTGTCAAGGATGTTTTTATAAGTAAATATCGGAGCCGAAAAACGCAGTGCCAAGGCAATCGCATCAGAAGTTCGCGCGTCAATGATTTCTTCAATTTTATCCCTTTCGCAGATGATGCTCGAATAAAAAACACCGTCAACCAGTTTGTGGATGATCACTTGTTTGACTACGATGTCAAAGCGCTCGGCGAAATTTTTGAACAAATCGTGCGTTAACGGGCGCGGCGGCTTGATTTCTTTTTCAAGCGCAATCGCAATCGACTGGGCTTCAAAGGCGCCAATTACAATTGGAAGTTTGCGCTCTCCGTCGACTTCATTCAGGATTAGGGCATACGCGCCATTTTGAGTCTGGCTGTATGAAATCCCCTTTATAGTTAATTTTACTAAACTCATATTGCAAAAATACGACGAATTGGTATAAAGTACCAACAATTTAAAAACAAAAAAAAGGCTATCCAAATCGACTAAATCAGGATAGCCTTTGCAGGCACAATTTATAAAAAATTATGAATTCTGAGCCTTAAATGCTCTTAATTTTTCTGTGAGTTTCGGAACTATTTCAAAAGCATCACCAACTACACCATAGTCCGCTACCTTAAAGAAAGGCGCATCAGCATCGGCGTTGATCACGACTTTTACTTTAGAAGAGTTGATTCCCGCAATGTGCTGGATCGCTCCCGAGATCCCAATAGCGATATATAAATTCGTCGCCACCGGTTTCCCTGTTTGGCCAACGTGCTCGCTGTGAGGACGCCATCCCAAGTCGGATACGGGTTTCGAACAAGCAGTCGCCGCACCCAAAACTGAAGCCAATTCTTCGAGCATGCCCCAGTTTTCCGGACCTTTCAATCCACGTCCGCCAGACACCACAATATCGGCGTCGGCGATTGTCACTTTTCCAGATGATTTTTCAACCGATTGTACTTTAACACCAAAATCGTTCTCGCCGATCGTCGGGTTGAAATCTTCCTCGATCGCCGATGATGCACTTTCCACAACACCGTAAGAATTTTTTGCCAAACTCAATACTTTGACCTCAGTGCTGATTTCAGTGATGTTGAATGCTTTGTTTGAAAACGCATGTCTTTTAACCTGAAACGGGGAAGTACTCACCGGCAAACCCACCACATTCGAAGCGAATCCCGCGTCGAGCGCCACAGCTACCAATGGTGCCATATATAAACTGTCGGTCGTCGAAGACAATAAAACGAGTTTTACATTTTCCTGTTGTGCCGCTTGCTTGATTACATCGGCGTAGGCTTTCGCGGTAAATCCGTTGAGCTTTTCGTTATTGACTTTTAAAACTTTATCCACGCCGTATTTTGACAATTCCGAAACGTCTCCGGCGTTAACCGTCACGGCAGTTACCGTCGTGCCAAGCGCTTCGGCTACTTTTTTACCATACGAGGCCAATTCGAAAGCTACTTTCTTGAATTTTCCTTCCGCTGATTCTGCATATATTAATATAGACATCTTGATTATTTTAAATGATATATTTTAAATTTTAAATTTTTAGATACGCTCCGTTCGGCTTTGGCCTCGGGTGGGCGTTTCCCTGCGGGTCGGGCTTTCGGCTGCACGCGGTGCTTGCCTCTATCCCTAACGCACTGAGTCTAAAGTTGAAAGTCTAAAGTCTGAAAGAGGCTTAGTGGAGACTTCATAGTTTCGACATTTCTCTTTCTCTTTCGACTGATTAAATTACTTTCGCCTCGTTATGCAATGCATTGACCAAATCGTCCAACTGGTCAACGGTATATAATTTTACCGCCGATTTTGGTGCTGGTTTTTCAAATTTAACCGCCTTTGTTTCCGAATTTGCCGCTACAGGCTCAAGAATCGTCAACGCTTTTGTTCGTGCCGTCATGATGCCGCGCATGTTCGGGATGCGTAAATCTTTCTCTTCCACCAAACCTTTTTGTCCCCCAATAATCAGTGGTAATGTTGTCGCAACGATTTCTTTGCCGCCGTCAATCTCACGCGCTGCGGTCGCGTTACTGCCTTCTACTTTTAATTCGATGCAAGAGTTGACAAAGTTGTAACCCAGTATTCCGGCCATCATTCCCGGAACCATGCCACCGTTGTAATCTAGCGATTCCTTGCCCGCAATGACAAGATCGTAGTTGCCGTTTCTAACAACCTCTGCCAATTGCTTGGCAACAAAATAGCCATCGGTCGGTTTTGCATTCACGCGAATGGCTTCGTTAGCACCGATAGCAAGGGCTTTTCTTAAAGTCGGTTCAGTATCAGGTCCGCCAACATTGACTACTGTTACATTTGCGCCTTGCTGCTCCTGAAACCAAATCGCACGCGTCAAACCAAATTCGTCATTTGGGTTGATCACATATTGCACGCCGTTGGTGTCGAACTCAGAATCGCCGTTGGTAAAATTAATTTTGGAAGTAGTATCAGGCACGTGGCTGATGCAGACTAATATTTTCATATTTAAAAATTTTATGGGTATACTTGCGGGCACGAAATTAAACATTTATTTTTAAAAATGTACTATGCACGCATAACAATTATAACGTTTTCGGATATTTTTGATTCTGGTTCTTCTTCTTTTTTTGTCTGGTAACAAAAGAAGCAAAAATGCCAGGCTCCAAAATTACAATCTTGAAAACTACCTCAGGAAATGTTCCGCGTAAAAAGCTGCTCGCCATTCAGGCTCGACTCTAGGTACGCTGCCACTTATTCCTTTCATTGTTTTCTAAAATTCTAATTTGAAGTCGTGCTTAGCGGATTTTAATATTTTATTATCGGCTTTCTGCGAAGTGCCGAAAATCCGTCTAATAAACGCATCAATAAAAGGATGCATGTTCTGATTTTATTCGCGGGCCTTGACCTTTTGTTACTTTGGTCTCAAGCAATCGAAGATTCACTGAACAACGCTAATAGGTATAAAATCGGTGAGGTATTAAGTAGCCCCGATAGAGCCGGTATCCTTTTGCGGAGTTTACGAAGCAAAAGATAAAGGGGAAAGCGGGAAACAGCTCCTAAAAAAAATAAAAGTAAGACTAAAGTTGTTTGATTAATTCCTACTTTTGCCTATCAAAATTTGACATATATTATGAGAACGATACAATTTAGGGAAGCGATTGCCGAAGCGATGAGTGAAGAAATGCGCCGTGACGAATCGGTATATTTGATGGGAGAGGAAGTTGCAGAATATAATGGTGCTTATAAGGCATCGAAAGGAATGCTTGATGAATTCGGACCCAGACGCGTTATTGACACGCCAATTGCGGAACTCGGTTTTGCCG
>Ga0136636_10000068_pt1 | contig 36667 bp, 28 predicted proteins | sample AntDrymUQ8522106_2_FD_104653 | JGI IMG/M metagenome (GOLD analysis project Ga0136636, IMG submission 104653) | Polar desert sand microbial communities from Dry Valleys, Antarctica - metaG UQ852 (21.06) | ecosystem: Environmental > Terrestrial > Soil > Desert | place: Antarctica: Dry Valley... | reverse complement strand
TTAAGCATAAGAATCTGCGACCTGTCCTGACTGGACATACGCCAGGATTCAGACAAAAAAGCTTGATCATACAAGTTGTTGATAAGTTTGTACCAGAGGATTTACAGTCAAGACCGCCAATTCAACAATTAGAACTTAGGGCATCTTACCCTTTTTGAGGATTTTCGGGGTCCGTAGTATTGAGTCTGATTGTTTTGTTCCAAAAAATTCAAACCGCCTATCTGAATTCCAATAAATATATCTCCTCCGTTTAGTTTGTTTTGTGCAGCAGTCCAACTCAAAAGATCTTCCGACCCGATGATAAACCAACCCAAACGTACGGTTGTGCCGAAACGCAATTTGTCTCCCAATCGGTAGGTCAAAGGTGCAGCAAGATGAAACCATTTAGTCTCCAATCTTGGCATCACAGTCAGGAATGATTGAATCCGCGACTGATAATAACCCAATGGAATTGATAAACCTAAGGCGGCTGAAACTATAAAACCAGGGGCGACTCTGAAATCCGCACTGGCTTGCAAACTGGCAGGAGTGGCCATTGAAAATGAATTTCCGATAAATGAAGCGCCAGGCTCACCCATTACTTGATTGCTCAATTGCTGAGCTTTATTGATGATGTCAAAGGTGTCTAAGTACACGGGTTGGTATATCGTAAATGAGTCACTCGTGATCAAATGATGCGCTTGAGCATTTTTGTTGAAGCTGATCCATCCTAGGTCATTCAGCGAAACTCCCAATCTCCATCGTAGCCCGTCATCATCTTCTTCAAATCTAGACCAGCCCAGATCCACCGCAATACCTTTTCCATTGTTTTGAAGTCTTCTGGAGGAACCATCCAACTGAGAAGTAGTAAAACTATAAAATAAATTTGCTTCCCGGAGACGAAATGAATCATTGGGAAGTTGAGTAATATAAGTATTCGTAACGTTTCGGACATAGGCTGCCTCATGTCCAAACAACAACTTGAGATTAATACCCCAAGAGCTGTTGTACTCATCATCTTGCTTGTAACTGGCATGGGTAGCAATTTCTGACCAAGCCATAAATGCAGTAGTGGTAGGTTGTGTCAATATTGGCACGTAAAAGGGAGTTTCGTCAAAGTGATAATAATCTATAGGGTAGCCAAATCTTCTCGTCGAAACAGAGGTTCGCATATTCCCCCAAATACCCACATGCCATTGATCATTGAGAGTCAGGATAAGACCTGGACTCGATAAATATCCCTGTAGATTGAGATATTTGTTTTTGGTGTTGTAGTAATAATCATAGATTGAAGCACCTTCCGGAACTTGGGCACCTTCAATAATTTCTGGAACACCAAGATATTCAGCATTGCTATCAAACAGATTAGTCAATTTCTTTTGAATTAGAAAGGCGTAGTTGTTACGAACCGAAACACCTGCCGAAAACAATTGAATATTCCATTTATCTGAAAGGCCTGATGAAAAGGAGGGATTCCATTGTGCGGCTGGTATTCCAACATATTGATCCAATGCCACTGATGGGTTCCATTGTCCAAAACATTGAATTTGAATAAACAAAAAAAGTAAGAAAGTTAATGATTGCGTATATTTCATATTGATAATGAATTAAACGCTTGTTTAGCAATTTCAGGTACCTCAAAGGTGCAACTATAAATTTAGATCATAGATATAAATTATAAATATTAATCAAAAATATTTATGTACATACAGTTCAATGGGTCTGTCGATCCAAATGCTAGAGGACGCTTAACTAAGCTTTATAAGTGGAAGAAAGTCTTTGATATAGCAAATAGTCAGATTTGGCGATCTTATATTTCATGTCATAAAATTCGTCTATTCAGTATTAAAGCTGAACTCGGATCAATTTCTTTGAGATGTATTTACTTTCTGAAAATTAGCATATAAGCCTAGATGCAATCCTGTGACATCCCTAATTTCATGAAATTCTGTACAATTGAGGTGTTGAGAGTTGAACATGTGGTCTTTGGGTCTTTCCAATAAATTGGGCAAGGCTGGATAGAAATCACGCCTGCAATCTGTAAGTCCCATGAGTCTTCTTAATTCAAGAATTTCGGCTGACCATGGGACTTCATTAAGATTACCCATAAATAAAACATTTTCCTTTGTTTGTCTTGCTCTGTGAGCCAATCGATTGTAAAAAACCTTTTGTTCTTGATAGTCTTGACTTTTTCCAAGTGATGGGCTTAATACATTGTACAAGAGTAATTTGTCATTAATTTTAGAAGATTTAATACAACAAACCAAAGCTTTATTCTTATTCCAAATTATGGTATCAATACTGAGAAAAGGAACTTTACTTAAAAATATCATACTTGCTGCACTGTCATTCAATGAGGCATAAAAAGGGTATTGGAAAGAAAGTTTTTTGGCAATTTCAATTTTGTCTGAGGATGTAATTTTTTGAAGACCTACTATTTCAGGTTTCAAAAGATTTAATTGACTAATTACCCTATCTATTGTAACACCTTCAGCTAATTCGAATATTCCTACCCCTAATTTTGGTCCGTAGGCTTCAGGTATTTGATTGGCTTGAGAACTGGTGTTAAACTTTAGAAAAAGTGCGAGAATAGCAGCACAAAATAAAGAAGTGACCATTAACCACTCTTCGCGGAGGGACATAAATACCAATCCTATCAATACATAAGCGACCATAGCTTGTATTGCCAAGCCTGCACCCCATTTGAAAAATGCGAATTGTGGAGTATAAACGGTGATGACTACTCCCAACAACATCAAAAAAATCAAGGTCAAAAATATCAACCTCTTAGAAAGTAATTTTTTTATCAATTTCAACATATTATCTTGGTATGCCTGCAACCACAATTGTCAATTTCGTATTTCCCAAGTCTCCTTTGGTGTTGTAATAATCTATATGAACGATATAAATGCCCAATTTACAAATTTCTCCTAGATCATTCGTACCATCCCAGCCAATACTGCCTGATGTTCCTAAAGATTCATTGTTCAATAAACTAGATACTGGCCTCGCAACACTATCAAAAATTTTAATAGTTGCAAAATACCCATTTTCTGGAAGTTGATAGTTGAGAAATACATTGTCTTCATAACCATCACCATCAGGAGAAACTCTGCCGGTCGAAAGACTGAATCTGCCATTGGCAACACCCGGAATTTGGAACTGAGAATTTTGATAGCCTGGTGTAGCAAATCCTGCGAGCGAAGCAGCTGACTGCCAGTTGGATGCTTGGTTGGTTGGAAGCTTGGGGTTGATTCTTTCCAGTGAAATTCCTTCAGTGTCTCCTAATAGAGAACTATGCTGGTTTTGGTTGTAACCGAAGGAATCAAGAAGGATCAAACCTAAGGATCCATTGTATGCCAATGCGGCTACTCCCTTGTCATCAGAATAGGAAGGAAGATCATTTTCTACCAATGATGAGCTGTCTTTGACGGCATATTTTGAATTTATGTCATTTATTGATTCAGAAAAAGCCACATAGCTAGCGGGAAGCAGTAGTTTTTGTGTCAAAATCCCTTTGTAATCGGGACTGATTGCAATATTTCCGATCAGCAGGCTTGAAATATCAAACACCTTGTCCGTTTTATTATAAAATTCTATGAAATCAAATCCACCAGTGAATGGATTGAATAACAACTCATTGATTACAATATCACCCTTTTGCGGAATAGCTGGCAATGCAATTGAAAATGGTCCTGCTTTTTCGCCAAATACATTATTGCAATCTTTGACACCAGCTTTTAGGTTTGCAATATAAATTTTACCCAGTTCTAATGTAGCGACCAAATTAAATACCAGACTTTGTTCATCCATTCCCAATTCCACTCCGAGAATTGCAATACTTGGTTCAAGGCTTAGGAGATTACCATAGCTCGAAATGTCCGTATCCAGTTTTTCATTGAAGGAGACAATCACTTGGTCCGCTTGACTTGGAAAAATATTTGTAACTTTTGGACCAATTATATCAACCAGAGGATTCCAAACGGAGTTGGTCTGACCAGGTGTGCCACCAATGGGGCTATTCGAACCTACCCAATTTCCTTTTTGCAGACATAGATTAAGAGGATTGATTAATTCCAAAGTATATCCACCATCTTTCTTGACTGGATTATTGTACCAACTATCTGAATATTGAACCTCATCGATAATCCCCCCATTTTTATCTTTCATGAAAATATCATCTCCCGAATTATTCAAACTAGGACCTGATGCAAACCCCAAAACCTTACCAAATATTTTATAAATGGTGGTGTCTGCATTTGAACAAATGATCAGGTACTCACCAGGTGCAATTATTCTTTCACCGAGGATTGTTGTGGTAGTTGGATCACCTAATTGTATTCCTTTGGTGCTAATGAATTTGTTGCTTCGGTTGTAAATTTCAAGAAATTCTGAGCCAGGTAGCCCTACTATAGGACTTGGATCAGCAAAAATTTCAGTAAAAATAAGATCTTGAAATTGCGGATCATCCCCAGCCGTGTAAGTAAATGGGGTATTCTTAGGAATGATGATATTACCTGCAAGGTCCTTCAATTCATTGATCGTTAAAGTATAGTTGGATTGTGAAGTCATGTTGGTTCCAAAATTCAAGGTCAAGCCATTGTTGCCGTTGAATATGACGGAACTAGGGTTTCCCAGCACCGTGACATTGTAATTAGTAAGAACCGATATATTGGCAGGATCCAAATTTTCAGAGAACTGCAAGCTCAATTGATTGGCAGCAGGAATTGTTAATGAAGTGAGTTCAGGTGGAGTAATATCGGGAACAACTTCATATACTTTCACATCATCGAAGAAATACTTATCTTTTCTGGTTTCAGTATATGTGCAGATAAACCCAAAATTGTAGGCTCCTTTTCCGTAAGTATTGTCAATGAATGTTCCTTCATTCGTAAAATTGCTATTGCCAGTATAATCAGAACTGATCTTCCAGCTTCCATCAGAGTCCCTTCTAATTTTCATTCTAGTCAAAGCCGGATCACTACCTAAAGTACCTATTGAACAGGTAAATAGTAAAGTGCTTATCCCAGCATCAGAACGATAAAAACGAAATGCATCTTGATTGCCAGTTTCGCCAACTTCAAGGAAGTAGCCATTCCCAGAAGCCAGATTAGTATCTGTAGATGAGAGGTAAACTCTTAAGCTGTTGGTTGTAGATGGACTAAATGCAAGTTTGACATAAAATTCCCAGATTGTTGAATCAGCAAGATTGAAATCAGTGTGTAAAATTGAAACACCTCCAGATGGAGCATTAAGTTGCAATTGTTTGTCTGGGTTTACAATAAAATTGGCCACATCACCTGACCAAACGGGATTGGAAGTAAAATTGCCATCACCAAAGTCATCAATTATTTGACCATTTAAGGAAGTGCTTATGTAAAAGCTCAGTAATAAATAGTAAAAGAGTTTCATTCTTCAAAAATAGCATGATTTGGTGGAGTTATGTAACTTTGGCTTCATATAAAATTAGGGGTAGCCCTTTAACTTAATAATTTCTAAACATTGAGAGTAGCAGTTGTAGGAGCCACAGGCTTAGTTGGAGAGATAATGGCAAAAGTACTTGAAGAAAGAAATTTTCCAGTTACTGAATTTTTGCCAGTTGCATCCGAGCGTTCTATAGGGAAAGAAGTTGTTTATAAATCAAAGAAATATAAGGTGATAGGCCTAGAAGAAGCTTTAGCATTGAGGCCAGCCATCGCCTTGTTTTCAGCTGGCGGTTCTGTATCACTAGAGTGGGCTCCCAAGTTTGCAGCTGCTGGGACTACGGTCATAGACAACAGTTCAGCCTGGAGGATGGAGCCCGATAAGCCATTAATTGTACCTGAGATTAATGCTGATCTGCTGACCAAAGAAGATAAAATTATTGCAAATCCCAATTGTTCCACTATTCAATTGGTGATGGCATTGGCCCCATTGCATGAAAAATATGTGATACAAAGATTGGTTGTATCAACCTATCAGTCCGTAAGTGGAACTGGATTGAAAGCAATTCAGCAACTGGAAAGTGAGGAGCAGAACGGCGTATTTGATGCTGAAAAAAGCGCTTATTTTCATCCTATTCATAGAAATGCCATCCCGCACTGCGATAGTTTTACAGAGAATGGTTATACCAAAGAAGAGATGAAAGTAGTGAATGAGACCCGCAAAATATTGCGCGATCAAAACATTGGGATTACTGTGACTGCTGTCCGTGTACCAGTAGTGGGAGGTCATTCAGAATCAGTGAATATTACATTTAAGAAACCTTTTGTTTTGAGTGACGTTAAAGAACTGCTCAGTAATACTTATGGTATAACTGTCATGGATGAACCTGAACGACATATTTACCCAATGCCTTTATTGTCCCAGAACAAAGATGATGTGTTCGTTGGACGGATTCGAAGAGACGAATCGGTAGACAATGGAATAAATATGTGGATCGTAGCTGATAATCTGCGAAAAGGAGCTGCCACCAATGCAGTTCAAATAGCAGAATACTTGCTTGAACACCGTTTGGTTTAATTATTTCATGATAATTTTACTAAGAATACTGGAACTTTGTATTTAAGGCATCCTTTTTGTATTTGATAGCCTTGATTGCATTAGACCGACCAAAACGACACTGTACTTTTGAATTTTAAAAACCGTAACACATAACGTACGCACCGATGAAGAACAACTTGGTACTTAAAGGCACGAATGAGAAGGACGAAAAAGTATTTATACTTCTGGATCTTATGGCTGATGAAAACAAGGTAATGGTTTACACTATTCCTGAAAAGGATGTAACCGACGAACTCGAAACACGATTGATGAATGAATGGCGCGCTGGCTCATCAGTTGAAATGCCTGAATCAACAACAAAAATCGAGCGCGAGTTAACAGTGACCGACAGTATTCTGCCGGAAGGTTTAAAAACTGATCGTACTGACCTCATCAACAGAGCTCAAACACAGTGGCATTTCGTAGTGCTCTCAGGCAAATTGAACAGTATGTATCAATCGGAGTTGGTTGATATCAAGGAAAAAGTTCAGCAGTTGGAACAGTTTAGTCAAGATTCTTGGGATGACCTCAAAGGATTTTGGCAGAAAGTGCAAGAGCAAGTTCGCGATAAAAACTTATTTGCAGAGCATGCTAATGTATTAAGAGAGAACACCAATGTTTTGTTTGACAGACTTAAGGATCTGAAAACAACCTTAGAAGAAGAGGTTCAACGCTCATCTAAGAATATACTTCAAGAATTTCACACAGCAGTAGGTGCTATTGAAGATAAAATTAACGAGGGAGGCAGATTGCAAAATTTGTTCGACGACTTAAAAGACCTACAATCCTCATTCAAGGATTTAAGATTTACTCGGGATGACCGAGCCGAAGCTTGGGACAAACTGGACAACGCTTTTAAGAAACTAAAAGAAAAAAAGTTTGGAGGAAGTGCTGTAGATGGTGGAGAAGCCTCACCCTTGGCAAGAACCCAACGCAGGTATGATGGATTGATGGAAGCAATCGGCAAAATGGAGCAATCTATTTCAAGAGATAAATCAGATTTGGATTTTCACTCCCGAAAGGCAAACTCTACCGATCGACAATTGGAAGCATTGGTTGCTCAGGCTAAATTAGCAATGATTAACGAAAGAATCAATTCTAAACAAGAGAAGCTGAACGAAATGCTCAAAACCAAAACTGAACTTGAGGCTCGCCTAGAGGATTTCAAGAATAAGGAATTGGTTCAATTGGAACATGATAAATTCGGAGAGGCAAGAAAAGTTGCTGAAGAAAAGATAGCCCAAGAGATTAGAAGTGTGGCTGAGCAAAGAACAGTTGACGCCAGCAAACTAGAGAAAGTTTCTGCTGAAATCAATCAAGCCAAATCTAAGCCAAAAGTAAATGGTGAGGAATCAAAGGTCAAGGCTGAAGAAACTAATGCGATCCAAAATGCAATAGAAACTTCTAAAGCAATTGCCTCAATAGAAACTCCAGAAAAATAGAATTAGAATAGAAAATCTTAAATAAGGTCATTGGTGTAAACCAGTGGCCTTTTTTTGTTTTGCATGAAAAGAAATCAGAGGACAGAAAAAATATTTTGCCTTTTAATGTGGAATGTTTAATTTTTTGCGTCTTGTATGAAATGATTATTTTCAAAAACTCAAGAATTATATTCAAGTAGTCTCAATCTTAATCGATATAGATTGGTTTTAACTGCCAATAGTTTTCTGGTTTTTGCTTGAATTAGAAAGCAGTTGAGTGGTTTTAGCCTTGACATCAAATGTAATAAGCAGGAACTATCCAATACTTGAATTTTTTTTAATATTTTTGAGAATTGTATTACCACCAATTACAACAAATTGTTTTATATTTGCACAACTTAAAATAAATAAAATGGAAAACAAAGAAAGAGAATCCAAGCTAAAAGCACTACAGATTGCGATTGATAAATTAGAACGCGATCATGGAAAAGGAACCATCATGAAACTTGGAGAGAAAAAAGTGATGGATGTGGAATCAATTTCAACAGGTTCATTGGGACTTGATATTGCTTTGGGAATCAATGGTTTGCCTAAAGGAAGAATTGTGGAAATTTATGGTCCTGAATCATCCGGTAAAACAACTCTGGCCATTCACTGTATAGCTGAATGTCAGAAAAAGGGAGGAATAGCTGCATTTATTGATGCAGAACATGCTTTTGATCGCAATTACGCTCTTGCCTTAGGAGTTGATACTGACAATTTGTTGATTTCTCAACCTGACAGTGGTGAACAAGCCTTGGAGATAACTGAAAATTTGATCCGCTCAGGTGCTATTGATATTATAGTAATAGATTCAGTTGCAGCATTGGTACCAAGAAGTGAATTGGAAGGTGAAATGGGAGATTCTAAAATGGGCTTGCAAGCGCGTTTGATGTCACAAGCTATGAGAAAACTCACTTCAACAATTGGTAAGACAGGGGCTTGCTGCATATTTATCAATCAACTGCGTGAAAAAATTGGTGTAATGTTCGGTAATCCCGAAACTACAACCGGTGGAAATGCATTGAAGTTTTATGCATCAATCAGATTGGATATCCGCAAATCTGGAACTGCAATAAAAGATAAGGACGGCAACCTTACCGGTAACCACGTCAAAGTAAAAGTAGTAAAAAACAAGCTTGCACCACCTTTCCGTGTTGCTGAGTTTGATATTACTTTTGGTGAAGGAATTTCAAAAACAGGAGAGATTATTGATTTGGGTTCGGAATTGAGTATTATCGAGAAAAGTGGTTCATGGTTCAGCTATGAAGGAACAAAAATTGCCCAAGGAAGAGAATCAGCCAAGCAGTTTTTGCACGATAACCCAGAGGTAGCACTTGAAATTGAGAACAAAATCAAGTTTAAAGTTGCTGAAGGTGTACAGAAAGTACCAGTAGTGGATATTGAGGAATAATCGAATATAATGTGCTTTGCTATAAACACCCCCATCAAGTGCTAAGCGAATAATTCTAAATAGCTGAATTAAGCACAAAATACGCATTAGTGTATTTTGTGCTAAAGTTCTGAATTACCGCAGGCTATCTGATCCTAAGGAAAGCTACATGTTATTGAAAGAATACATTTGATTTTGTCAAGTTTAAGAACCTGTAAGTCTGTTCTAATTTTTCGGCATTGTTAAATCTTTCAATTGTAGGATTTTGCCCTTTGGGTCTGACGAGCCAAAGGCTATCAGACTCTGAGCAAATCCTCTTGAGTCGACGAAAATCTTTGATTTTTCGACTTTAAAGCCCTGATATTCAAAAAATCCTTAGGGGGTTAAACATCCTACGAATCCTATAAGACTATAGAAGTCATCAGACTCTACAAATTTTTGGGATAACCAAAAATTTCGTCGATTCAGCGTCTAACGCTGAATTTGAGTTAAAATGTACTCCAGGTATTCTTAATCAATGCGATATTGTGTTGGACCCGGTATGCTTGAAGTAATTCGTTCATTCGATCTCTAATTGCAGGGAGTTCTTCCTTCAGATCCTTTGTAAGTTTTCTGTCCTGCTTAAAATTGTAAAGCTTTGTCACTGAGTTCTGATCCGCTAAAAGCAAATAATCGCCTTGGATGATTCTATAAACACCGTTGTCATAATTGGCAATCACTTTATCCTCTGCCTTGGTTAGAGGGGAATCAAAAGAGCTATATTTTCCTGCATAACCGCTCTCAGTTAAGACAAACGGCAGGATGTCAATTTGTTGGGATTTGCCTTTTTTTAGTCCCCCAAACCTTCCATCTGGAGCGTAAAAAACTAAAGGAACGGAATATTTGCCAATGGGATTATCCCAGTTGGGGTCTTTGACTGGTCCGGTGTGGTCACCAGTAATGATGAAAATGGTGTTCTTGTACCATTCCGATTGAGATGCCTGCACAAAAAAGTCTCTCAAGACCTGGTCGGTATATAAAACCGCTCGATATTGGGGATCCATATCAGCATATTTGCCTTCGAATTCCTTTGGCAATTTATAAGGGTGATGGTTAGAAAGGGTAAATACCAAGCCAAAGAAAGGTTGAGGTAATTTATCTAATTCGGATTTAAAGAAAGGGATAAACTTACTATCATAAATTCCCCAGCGTCCATCAAATTGTGTCTGATCGGGATAATCATCCTTATCCTTGTAAGTATCAAAACCCAATTGAATGGCTGATCTGGCAAAATCCATTGTTCCATCTACGGCGCCATGATAAAACACTGATTTGTATCCCAACTTGTGCAAATAGTATGGTATGCCTGGCATTTTGTCGGTTTGATAACTTGAAAATTGCCAAGGATCATCCATCAAGGATGGCAAACCGGCAACAATACTAATAATACCAGAAGCCGACCTAGTAGCATTTGCTAAGGATTCTTCGTATGTCAAACTTTGATCAATCAAACTATCCAGAAAAGGAGTATAGGGTAAACTGTTGTATTTGCCCATGTACTCTTTGCTCAAGCTTTCTACCACTATGACCACGAAGTTGGGTCGAGTACCAATAGTTTTAGGAATCATTTCATGATGAATGGGAAACAGTTCAGCTGCTCTTTCTTGATTAGGCCATGCTGAAATACTCAGACTCCGTTGTTGAACACTGTGTATTAGATTAAATGTGGTGTTGGTCAATATAGAAGCCCAACGACTCTCAGATACATAGCCCGAACTTGCAAGTGGAGTCATAGGTCGCATTTGGAATCCTCCACGCGATATGATGATAGAAACAAACACAAAAACCAGAAACCAAAGTATTCTAAATAAGCGCGGTTTTTTATCCTTTATTTCATGTGAGGTTACAAAAATTTTGGTGACTCTGAATATCAGCCACACTCCAATACCGAACAAGATGATCAGGTACCAATACTGTTTCAATAGGCTTGGTAACATACTGATGGTATTGGCAAAAAGCCCTGAATCTGCAAGAATGGAACGTCTTTGCGCATATTTATAAAACACACAATCAAATAATTCAATCAGCAGCACCAAAGTCAACAAAGTAGCGGAACATATCCTAATATACCTGTTGTTGATATGTGATTTTGAAGAAAAATTTCTGAAGAATAAAATCAACCAAACTGGCATCAACACATACATTAATGTTGCTACATCGAAACGGATTCCATAAAAATAAAATGAGACCAAATCCTTTAAACCAAAGCCTTTGAAAAGAATATAATTGCTAAGTATAAAGGCTGAACGTGTTGTAGCTAGAACACATAAGCCCAAAGCCATCAAACCTAAAATCGTTTGACCCTCTCGAGGAAGCCAAGTTTTATTATACATACATGTTGTTTAGAATTGGTTTTGGGTCAAAGCAACTTAGCCAATTCCGTTTTTATTAAAACTTCTATTTCTTCAGTTGTATTGAATGCCGGAACGAATTGTTTGGCAGTGCTCATTTCATATAACTTGATGTATCTTTTAGAAACTTCATCAATAAATGTTTGAGGCATTCTTGGAATGATTTGATCTTCAGAGCCATTGAATCCATGTGCCATCAACCATTCTCTTACAAATTCTTTTGAGAGTTGCGCTGGTGCTTCATTGTTGAAAAATTTCAGCTGATAATCTTCCTTGTAGAAATACCTTGAACTGTCAGGTGTGTGAATTTCATCAATAACTAAAATTTCATTTTGATTTGAAAGTCCGAGTTCATATTTTGTATCAACCAGAATTAGACCCCTTCCATTAGCCAATTCGCTGCCCCTTTTGAATAATGCCAAGACTTTATTTTCAAGTTTGGTGTAAGTAGCTTCATCTACAATTACTTGTGACAGAATTTCTTCGCGACTGATATCCTCGTCATGACCTTCATCAGCTTTGGTAGTTGGGGTAATGATTGGGTGCGGCAATTGCTGATGCTCACGCAGTCCGTCTGGCAGGGATACTCCACAAAGTATGCGTTTTCCAGATTGATAAGTTCTCCATGCGTGCCCGGTTAGGTAGGCACGAACCACCATTTCTAATTTAAAAGGCTTGCATCTGTGGCCAATGCTTACTTGGGGATGCGGGGACGACAAATACCAATTGGGAGCAATATCTTTGGTCATTTCCAGGTGCCAAGCTGCCAGTTGATTCAAAACTTGTCCTTTGCAAGGAATTGGATCTGGAAGGATATGGTCGAATGCCGAAATTCTATCTGTTGCTACAACAACAATGTAGTCTTTGATGAAATACACATCTCTTACTTTTCCTGAATAAAATTCTTGGTCAGGGTGTAAATGAAATGCTGTTTTGCTGATTACTTTGCTCAATGATCTAAGTTTTGAATAAGAGCAAAGTTAAACCAATGATATGGTTTAAGCTTAAATAAATTTGGTAGTATTTTTTTCTGAGACAACTTCTTTGAGTTCCTTCAAAGCTTGATATTGGTGGGGCAGTAGTGATTTGAATGCTTCTTTGAATTGAACAAACTTACCTTTACCTGCATCTGGGATGGCATCGTAAATTTTGTCTTTAACCAATTTCAAGTCATTTTTGAGCAAGGCCTTCAAGGAAGGAATTTCATGATAGTCAGCTTCCATAGCAACATTGCTTGAGGTAAGTCCTTCAGAGTCAGTGGTTTGGTCTAATTCTATGCCATTTGCCTGATTTACAAATTTTTGAAGTCTGTCCGATTGCTCCAATTCAGAGGAAGGAAGATGATATTTTTTTTCCGCTTCGCTGTTGATTAAAAATATTTCAAGACCTTTCTCAGCGATTCTGTAAATAAAAATATTTGCTTTTTCTCTTATATCCATTATGGCAGTATTAACACTCAAATGTAGTTATTGTTTAAACAACGCCGATGTGTTTGAACGTTTATTGTTATTGTTTTATTTTCTTACCACCTGATAGTGCAAGGTTTTCCCATTTTTGGTGTGAATGAGGAGTTGGTAGATACCCGATGGCAGATTGGAAATGTTCATCTGGAATGAAGTTCCATTTATGGTGTTTTCAGTATCAATTAAGTGCCCACTCAACGAATACAATTCAATTTTAGCGTCATGTATTAGATCGTTTTTAATGAAGATATAATCACAAGTAGGATTTGGAAATATTAGGAGTTTAAATTCATCCGATTCCTTGTTTAGGGCTGTTATAACATTGCAATTTCCCATATTTTCAATGGTAGATTGATATTTTGGAGCGGGAACTTGTGTGATATCTTGCTGCATTGTTTCTAATATTCCCCAACTGCCATATTGAGCCGACCTCTTGCTTACAAATGAAAAATTCATCAGCTTTAATGGAGTATTACCCACTTGCAAAGTTCTCAAAAAATCGAACCATTCATTATAGAGATTGTACATTGAAGTATCTCTTTGAATGTCTATCAATGCTTGGGCATAACTGGGTTCAATACCAAATGGCTCTGGTGTTAAGTGTTGTCCGCCTTCATAAAATACCATAGGAATCTTAAGCACATCTGCTATTTCAGCCTTTTGGCTCAATAACCATGATTTGCCATTGCTATTCATGTCTTTTCGGGCATAAAAAGCAACATCTGATACTTTCGCATCACTTCCCAGAGCATCTAACGCCGCGTCACCTTCAGAGCCAATACCAAAATAGTAGGTTGGCGAAAGTGCGTCAAATGAACCAAGCTTTAGATTGAATACCACCCTATTGGAAACGTCTTGCCAAGCAGTTTGAATTGCAGCCACTCGAGTCAGTCGGTTCAAATCATTTCCATATTCTTGTGTCCAGATGTCTAAACAATTTTGAATGTAATTGACCGTACATTCCGGCCAAGGAAAACCATTCTTTAGTTGTCCATATTTTAAGCACCATTGAGCTTGTCCAAATATCCAATTCCAAATCTCATTGCTGTACTCTACGGTGAGTTTGATATCAGGATCCAGATTATCATGAAATAATTCAGCCATTTTTGTAATAAATTCATTATCAGCTCTATGTGGCACACAAATCCAACCATCCAGATCGTAATCATTCATTAATTTTATGGCCATTTCGTATGGAATTCCTTTTTCATTTGCCCATGTATAATGAACTATTTGTTGACGATCAGACCAGGCAAAAAGATCAGGTGTATCCCATTCCCACGGAGTTTTCTGCCCCCAACTGTTGGTCCCGAACCAATCCATAAACCTTACGGAACGAAAAATAAGTAATTTCTCCAACCATATTGGGTTGAACGGTTCAGATATATAAGTCAGTTCTGATCCCGGCATCAATACTCTAATATTTCGAATTGGGTCATTGATATCTGAACTTTCAAGGGTCATTTCAAGAACACTTCCTACTGGATTGTCAAAATCAAATACCATTTTATTTGGATTGACTTGGGTGAGGCCACTCAGTCCACCCCAGAAGCTTAACTCCCCTGTGCCCTCATACAAGACCGTATATTGTCCGCTCGGCCAACCATCGGTAACAGCCCAGATGGTAGACAGTTTTTGAGGAAACATTGAATTGGGTGAGTTTTGGGGAATAGTGCTTGGATAGCCATCAGAACGATATGTTAGAAAATCTGCTTGTTCTGAATTAAAAGGAGGATTGGGGTTGCCTATGTCTTTAGAGTACCAAGTCCGGCAGGAATGCATCAAATCTACAAAAGGCAATTCTGTTCCGTAATCAGATATTCCGCCCAGATTGGTTCCTATTTCAAGCTTGCAGCTATCTGGTAAATTTTGAGCAAAAAGTGGTTGAAATCCAATTAAAATTAAGAATAAACAGAGCTGTTTCATGAAATATATTTTAGTCGTTAATAAGCAATTTATAGTAGTTGTTCAAGATGGAGCTCGTGTGTTCCGGTTGAAATTTTGATACATTTTCAGCAATTAAGTTTACCAAGTTTTGATGCAAATGATCATCATGAAATATTCGACTGATAGCGTTTGTAAATTCATCCAAATTATCACTTGGCGCATACAAACCCGATGTTCCGGCTATTTCAGCCATGGCACTGTCGGCTGTTGTGATGACTGGAGTGCCGCAGAGGAGCGACTCTAAAACTGGCAGACCAAAACCTTCATAAATGGATGGATTCAATGTGACTCGAGCGGCAGAATAAATTTGAGTAAGGTCAAACTTGTTGTCGCTTTTGATGAAATGTACCCGCCCGGACAAATCGTTTTTGTGGATAAATGAAAGAACTTTTTCAGCATATTCCTTACCAGTTCCCAATACTACCAAGTGAATTTCTTTGGGCAGGTGAAGTAGTGTTTCAACCAATAAAAGCAGTCGTTTTCTTTCATTGATTGTACCGACATACAACATGAAATGATCAGGTAGTTCTAAGTTTTTTTTGGCTAAATAGTCAATATTTTTAGCATAGAATTCACTGCCTGCACTCTGATAAATTACCTTACACTTGCTTGCAATATTCGGTATCTTATCATGAAATATTTCTATTAAATCTTGCTGAGTTTTGTGACTTATGCAGACAATTCCCGTTGCATTCTTGCATGCATGATGCAATTTCTTCTTGTAAATAAGGTTGTCAATGAAAGGATAAAGCTGAGGAAATTTCAAATTGATTACGTCGTGAACAGTCACTACCGAAGGTATTTTCTTCAATCCGTTTGGTATTTCATGACTCAATCCATGGTAGAGATCCAATTGCTGAACTACAAGATTTTTGCCTAAATTTCTTCTCCACAAGGCAGGAAAACTTGCCAATAGTCCAGTTGGAAAATGTGTCTGAACATTGTTCAATTTCTTTACGGCAGCTAGGCCAAGTTCTGTGGATTTGGGTGCAAAAAGATGATACTCATTTAATGGGAAATATTGAACCAAATTGGATAGCAAAGTTCTGGAGTAGTTGCCTAAGCCAGTTTTGTTTTGAAAGAAACGTTTAGCGTCGTATCCTATTTGCATACTGCAAAACTATGCTTTTTATTGTTTTTCCGTACTTTTGAAACGGACTATCAAAAATTATGTAGTTTTGACTACTATGATCATTTCATTATCCAATAAAGCTTTATGAAAAAACTCAATTTTGTTACTTTGTTTTTGGGTCTGAGTTTCCTGGTAAGCGCTCAATTGCCAAAGGTTGATCTGCCAATAATACCTATTCCTGAGGTGAGTATTTATCTGGCTCCCAACGGAAAAGATTCAAACGATGGCAGTGAAGCCAAGCCTATGAAAACCTTTTTTGCAGCCATGCAAAAAATCAATTTTGGAACCCCTGCTATCGATAACGGCAACTTTTATGGTGAGGTGGTTTTGAAGGCTGGAAACTACTACCCGTTGTTGAATACTGGATTTTTTCAGACACTTAACCAATGGAGGAAGCCTGTTAATGGAGGGTTTGTTTACAGGAATGTAAGCATACGTGGCAAAGGGGAAGTTACGATTCATGGTGATAGTATGTCAACAAATACTCAATTGATTTACTTGCGTGGCAATGGTATAAAAATTAGCAATTTGAATTTAAAAAATCTGCCGCTTCATGGAGTTTTTTTGGATGGCAACGCCAGCAAATTTCATCATGATGTGTTGGTGGATCAAGTTAATGTTGATGGCGCAATAGGTTTTGGGATAGTTTTTTTTGGTTATGAAAGGATATTGACCGAATCTTGTAAAGTGAGCAATACTTGTCTCAGCAATAAAAATGAACTCAACAATACCTGTCAATGGGCTTCAGGGCTGAAGACGGAGCATTGCGATCATGTAACATTCAGGAACAATAAAGTTAATCACAATTGGGGTGAAGGAGTCAATACAAGTTACAGCCGATATGTACACGTGCATGATAATATAATTTGGGACAATTATTCGGTGAATCTCTATTTGCATTCTGCTTCCAATGGCGTTTTCTCCCATAATTTGATTTACAATAGTGACAGCACGATATGGCGCTATTGTTATGGCTCAGGTGGCATTTCTGGTTCTTTGAGTATTTCCAATGAGCTAACCTGCACCAATGCTTGTTTTTTTAACACTTACAATTGCAACAGCAAAAAACATTGTTGTAGCAATATAGATTATGACAATATTTTTCCCCAAATCAGTGAGTATTATTTAATTGACAGTGTTTTTATTTTCAACAATATACTGCTTGGATCAGATATTCAAGCTTGGGATGCGTTTTCATCCTTCTTGAATTTTGGCAACTTGAGCAATATTTTTATTGAGCACAATACTGTCATTGGTTGCACTGGAAATGATCAAATACAAAAATCGCCAATCAGTTTCATAAGTGGCACCGGATTTCTAAGTTTCGAAAACAATAGAGTCCGAAATAATATTTTTAGTGCTGATCTCAGCTTGCCAAAAACCAAATTGACTAGGCACTTTTTCAATAATGGGATATGCAATGGCAATTGGAAAGAACAACTGAAGTACGATGGCAATCTTTGGCTTAAAGGACCTATTGATTCAGGATTAAATTTTGATTCCGACTTTGAAAATTCAGCAATTCCTGTATTGGTTGAAGTTACTGAATTGTCTAAAATTGAGCCCAATACGGCCAATAACCCAGCGCTTGTTCAAGCAGTAGTGAAGCCAGATTATATTTTGGATGATTTCTACCATATTGACAGGAGTGCTGCTACCAATTTAGGAGCAGTAGAAATAGTAAGCTCAACAGCCACAAGTGTTCCAAACAGCCAAAGCTTCAAGATTTATCCAAACCCTAGTGTTGGACAGATTAGTATTCAATCAACAGCATCTATCCACAGGGTACAAGTATTTGATCTATTGGGCCGAGGCATCGTCAACAAAGCAATTGATGACCAAGGATTTTTAGAACTTGACTTAAAGGATTTGGCTACAGGATGTTATTTTGTGCAAATCAATGAAGAAAGCAGACAGATGTTGATTATTTCAAACCATTGACGTAAAATAGAATTAATCGAAGCAAGAGCTTTGGCATAAACCTCATGAATTGAGCCCAGATTCTTCCGCTGGATGGTCTTAATTGTAATTGATTTGATTCTTCTAACAAGGATATCAGCGAATCACAATCCCGATTTAAATAAATGTTTAAAACGATATTTTATTCAACGGCTGTAATAAAGTGTACTTAAGCTTGAGAGATATTTAGTTGTCTACCAATTCAAGATAGATCAACATCACAGCAGCAATTGTCATGATTATCAATGCCGCAAAGCCTAATATGTTTGTTCGAAGTCCGTTCACATTTTTGCCCATTATTTTTTTGTTATTGGAAATATGAAGGATAATAGCAATAAGCACAGGAGCTGTTAGCCCGTAAAGAATAGCAGTATAAATCAAAGATTGAATGGGTGTTATGCCAATATAGTTCAAGGATAAACCCAATATGAGTGAAATAGAAATGATTGTATAAAATCCCTTGGCCTCATGGAATTTTTTGTTAAGGCCTTGTTCCCAGCCAAAGGTTTCGGTAAAAATGTATGAGAGTGAACCGCTCAATACTGGTATTGCAATAAAGCCTGTACCAATTATACCAACAGCAAAAAGCAGATATGACAAGTTTCCAGCCAATGGTTTTAAGGCCAAAGCAGCTTGTTCAACGGTGTCAATCTGGTGAATTCCACCCTTAAAAAGCACGGTGCCAGTAGTAAGAATGATAAAGTACATTACCAAGCCTGATATTGTCATTCCAAAATCAACATCTTTATTGATTTCATGAATTAATTTCTTATTAACCATTACGTGTCTTTTCTGATCTTTAATTTCTTCAACCTCAACTGAGGCTTGCCAGAAAAAAAGATAGGGTGAAATGGTTGTACCGAGTATGCCTACCAGAATTGCAATAAATTCCTTGTCAAACTTAATGGTAGGAATAAACGTCGCTTTCAGAATTTCCGCAAAATCTTGTTTGTACAAAAAAGGAACAATGAAATAAACAAGCATTACAATGCACAGATTCTTTAAAATCGAAGCAATTTTTTGATAAGGCAGATAAATGATCAAACCTAAAAGTATAATTGTAAAAATTACACTGAAATAATTGGCGTTGATGGCTGGAAATAGCATATTCCCAACAGCACCCATACCTGCGATATCAGCGCCGATATTTAAAACAATGGCAGGAAAGCTGAACAACAGCATCAGATAAAGTATAGGCCTTGGATAGTGAGTTTTGAGCGTAGAAGTCAAGCCTTGCTCGGTTACCAAGCCAATTCTCGCACACATTTGCTGAATAGCGGCCATAAGTGGAAATGCAAGGATTGCAGTCCACAATGTCGCAAGTCCATAAGCAGCACCAGCTTGAGAATAGGTTGCAATACCGGAAGGGTCATCATCACTTGCACCAGTTACAAGACCAGGTCCGAGTTTTTTCCATCTGGAGAATAGTTTGGATGAAAATATTTTCTTCTTAGTCATTGTTGCGCTGAATTCAAGTTGCAAAGGCTGCTTTTTGGCTAAACAATAGGTTATCTATTTCAAAGATAGACGAATTAACGATCTACCGTTTTCTTGGGCTGTGTTTATTTGCCTCACGTGCTCATCTCTTTCAACAAAAAAAGCCCAACCAATTGCTTGATCAGGCTCCTTGTGTTATTTTATGTTTAGTTTTCCAATACCAGGCGTACAGTCTGTCGTTCTCCTAAAGCACTTAAGGTGCATAAGTAAACTCCTGGACCTGCCAACTCTGAGGCATCAATAATTACTTGTTGATAACCCGCTGGCAAACTCATACGCTTTTGGATGACTTGCCTGCCTAATGGGTCCATTACAAACAGGGAAACATCGGTATCTTTAGGCAAATAAAAGTCGATTGAGCTTTGGTTGTTAAACGGGTTGGGCCTTGCCCTTCCTACATCAAATCCGCTTTGATTCAATGGCTCGTACTGGTATTTCAATATTGGAGCATTGAGTTCTTCTGCTTCTGTTACCAATTCTCCTCCTTCTTTGGGGAGCTTGATCAGGTCAGAAACATTTACTTCTGCTTTGACTCTAATTTTCAGATTTAAACCTGAAGCTTGCCATCCTTCAGCAGGCTTGGATTTCATGATCCTGACCATGTATTCACTTGATTCATGGTTCAAGTCAGTTTGAGTAATACTTCCGTAAGGCACTACTTCTATTGATTCTATCCAATCAGGTTTGTATCCCAGATTCAGTCGGAATGCAAGATCATCGGCCTTCAATTCTAAAGCAACATTGATGTCGTTGTCTTTATTGGGTTTTAGAAGCAAGTCGGTCAAAGTGATGTTCCAATCGCCTGAACGGACTTCGTTGGTGTTGTCCATTAGGTTAACTTTGGCAGAACCGTTGACATCTCCTAATTTCAAGCCATAAAAATCAGCATCTACAATATCAAATCCCATGCTGTCGAGTTCAATTGACTCAGGCAAATCATTTTTCCACGGATTGTTGGGCTGAGGAAATTGATAATGTTTGTCTATAAATCTCCAACTTAGATCACCTGGAAAAGAGCTAGCATTGTGCAGAAATATTTTTTGCAGCCACAGTAGATCAGAGCTATTGATCTGGCCGTCACCATCTAGGTCAGCGGAAATAAGGTGATATGCTGTTGGCAGAAGTTTCTTGGCGAGAATGTGATTTTGAATCATGATAAAATCCAAGGTGTTTACTCCGTTCAATACAGGTGATTCCATTGAAGGTTTTATATTGAAATTCTGAACTCCTGATAAATCAGCAAAAGCATATTTCCCAAGATCAGAGGTTTTTTTCATGTCATATTTTCCGCCTTCAAGCTGAACTTCAACATCTTCAACAGTTTTACCTGAAAGGGAGCTAACGGTTCCGCTTACATTGATATTCTTCATAGCTGTACATGGGAACATATTGTCCTGCACGTCAATGAATGTGACACAAAAGTCTTGATTCCCTTCTAAGTCTGTGACCCAAACTTGAACATTATTGATGCCTTTGTCGCTGCAATCATAAATGCGTTTGGTATCGCTTGTGTCGGGTGAAAAAGAGAAAATTAATTTGTCGGTAGGTGTACAATTGTCTATGCTTGCTACATTGAAAGCTTTGGCAGGAATACAAACCATTAAGGTCGGTACGCCCATGTATCCAAGGTCCGTTGCCAGTCCAAAAAGACACTTTGGCGTTGGTTTCTTGATGTCTTTCACCACAATTAAAGCAGTACAAAAGCTGAAATTTCCACATCCATCGCTTGCAGTGTATTGGACTTTAGTCTCTCCCAAAGGATAAGTTCCTGAAGCATCAGGACCTTTTAGAATTGAATAAAATGAATTGTTTGTGATCTTGATATTTTCACCACAATCAGTCGCCATTGGCAATGGAACATTGACAAATCCTTTTTTGCAGTCGGGGCCTACATTGGCCACAATTGTGTCAACACAAGTCAGTACTGGTGGGATTGTATCCTGAATTTTTAGCAATTGGGTAAACGTCCAGATGCCTTTCGGATTGGCTGCATTGGGATCGTATTGGCACCAATTGATGACTCTCCAATCGCGCATGATTTTATAACATGAAAAAGGATTGACCATGAACACGTGATCTTTGTGATCGACCGTGATCAATGCACAAGGATCGTCGGTTGGCAGAATTGGTTCTTTGAATGGTTGAACCAGATCTTCAGGGTCAAAATTGTCAGGTGTTACACAATCGTAACTGATGAAATCTTGCGGCCAAACAATCTTTGTTCCATCAAATGGATCTTTGTTGTCGATAAAAATGGTGTGCGTACATTGTCCAGAATTTCCAGCAGCATCAATAGCAGTAAACACACGTTGAATATTTCCAATTTGACAATTGTCCTGATTGTTGAAGACTGTTACAAAAGACGTATCCAAGCAAGTTTCAATCAACTGGGGCAAACCATACACATCCAGGTTGCCAAAATCACTTGAACAATCTACCGTAACATCAACAGGGCAGAGCAAAATTGGAGGCAATTTGTCTTGAACGGAGAGCTGCGTTTCACAAGTACTGGTTAAGCCACTTGGGTCAGTCACTTGAAGTACCACGAGAAAATTTTGGTTTACTTGGCCACAAGAGATCAATAAGCTATCTTGAAACAGTAAGCCGTCTCCCAGCAGGTCCAGCTGATAACTTACGATACCGCAATTATCAAAACTGCCTTTGTTTACAATTTCGGGGTACAATACCTGCGGAGCAATATTATTCAATGAAACGACGATCGCACTTTTGCAAAGCGCAACAGGTTCAATATTATCAATTATGGTTAAATTGTAGCTACAAGTCGCAGTGTTTAAGGCAAAATCCGTTACCGTATAAGTTACATTATAGGTACCAGAAGGAATATTTTGATAAGGACCAAGACCGTCGTCACCAAATGACCAATCAACTGTCAAAGGTGGGTTGGCAGCACAAGCATCAAAAACTATTGGTGCCGGCAATTGCAATGGATTTGGGCAAGTAGCGTTGGTAGCTGTAAGGGTTAAGTCCGCAGGGCAGGTTATGGTAGGTGGAGTTGTGTCCGGAATTGTGAATACTTGAAGAGCAGTTCTCATTTCGCCAGTGCAATTATCGCTTACTTTCCAGGTTCGTTTGAAGGTAGTACCTGTTAAGGGAGCCATTGCTACCATGGTAGTATCAAATTTTTGTGACGTGAAATTGCACAATCCGTTCAAATCTATCGGGTTGCCAGCCAATGTCGGCTGACCGAAGAAAACCAAATCCTCAGGATTGGCCGAACAGAGCGCTACAAATCCGGTTGCTAAGTTGAATTGAACTTCGCTGATATTGGGGCGAATTAAATTGATGGTGGTCAAGCATGTTGCAGAATTTCCACTGCCATCTGTAACTCTGAACAATCTCCGAATTTTCTGAGGTGCCGGGCAAGGAGCTGATATGGTTACATCAGTGATGACAGGAATAAGCGGGTTGGTACAATTGTCAGTAATAATTGGAGCCGGGAAGTTAGACGGAGCCAAGTTTGCATTGCAGCTGACATTGATGTTTTGCTGGCAGATGAGTGTTGGCTTGGTAGTATCGACAACACTTATGGAGGTCATACAGGTATTGCCGCTCGTGATGTCCAGAATAATCACATTCAATGTTTGGCCCAAATGAGCACTGGTGATCGTATTGCCAATGAGCATGCCTCCGCCCGTGAATGCTGATCCGGTCTTGAACCCAGGACAGTCAGTAGGTGGAGTAAGCAATAGATTTGCAGCCACAATATTGGCCTGACATCCATTTCCAAGTGGAAATTGAATTGGTCCAGGCTTACAGGTGAGGTTGCAAGGTTGAGCATAAGCGTTGACAGAACATAAAATGCTGAATGTTATCAACAAAAAAGTTGACATGAAAGTGGGAAGGCCAAAAGTGGCATTCCGAGGGGTCTTGTTTTTCATCCTTCGGTTTTTGGTTTTCGGAAATAGTTTTGTATGCGGATGGTAAGTCCGCATTCCGAATCTTACGACTCGTTAAGGTTTTTGGGATGGTTTACAAGTGCTGGATATTACCGGACGTAAATCTGGCTTTTACCATGGGGCTTTGGCAATGGTTTGCCGTGTGTGAAGTTTTGGATGAACTGTAACATATTACGAGAAAATATCATGCCAAAAAATTAATTGGGGAATTTAGAGGGTATGATTGGTATGGTGGGTATGGGTTTATGGTTTATGGTTTATGGTTTATGGGTTTATGGGTTTATGGGTTTATGGTTTATGGGTTTATGGGTTTATGGGTTTATGGTTTATTGGTTTATTGGTTTATGGGTTTATGGTTTATGGGTTTATGGGTTTATAGTTTATTGGTTTATGGTTTTATGGTTTATTGGTTTATGGTTTATGGGTTTATTGGTTTATGGTTTATAGTTTATAGTTTATGGTTTATGGTTTATGGGTTTATGGGTTTATGGGTTTATGGGATTATAGTTTATTTCCTAAATGTCTAAACGACTAAACGCCTAAACAATAAGAATCAGTGAAATCATTTTATCACAAGAATCATTGATTCAGACAAAAGGAGGGTAAGACTAAGGCAAAGGTTTATGGATTATCTGTGGAATTCCAAAGTAAGTTTCCCCAAGATTCCAAAGAGTTCCGTAACTTCACGGCTCAATTTGTTAATTTGTCCAAGAGCTACGGTAAACCCAACAATATTTATGCTATGATCAGTATGACGCTGGTCTTGTTCAGTATAGGTGTTTTAGCTGTTAGCATTTTACATGCCGATTTTGTTCTCAATGCATACAAGGAGCATCTTGATGTTATCGTAGAGCTCAAGCCCGATGCTGTTAGAGAGGAGTCAAGAGTTTATCTGCGCCAATTGGATCAATCGACTTGTGTCAAGCCGGCATCTGCAATTTTCATCAGTAAGGAGGAAGGCTTTAGTTTTTTGCGTAAGGAAATGGGCCAGGTAACGGAATTCCCAGTGATTGACAATCCCTTGTTTGATGTTATTGTGTTCAACGTTTCGGCCAATTGTTTTATAGACGGTGGTTTAAAGAAGTTGACCGATCAAGTAAGCAAATGGCCCTTGGTAGAATCTGTATATTTTCCTGAAGAATTAATGACTGGGCTGCAAAGCAATATCGCTCAGGCATCCAAAATATTATTGGTGTTGAGTGTCATTTTTTTAATCATAGCCATCATTATAATCCACAATACAGTAAAGTTGTCCTTGTTCGCCAATCGTTTCACGATCAAAACTATGCAGATGGTAGGTGCCTCTGGCTCTACAATACGTTCTCCATTTGTTCGTTCTGCATTGGGTATAGGAATTTGGTCAGCATTGTGGGCAGGAATATTATTGGTACTTTTGATGGTGTATTTAACGCAGGAATTCCCGGAATTTTTCACCTTTGCTGACAGTTTCCGATTGATGATAACCATGGGAGGATTGGTGGTTTTTGGGGTTTTAATCTCCATTAGCATTACTTGGATGGTGATCAATCGGTATTTGGGTAAAAGTATCGACAGTTTGTATTGAGTATAATTTCAAGATAAAAGAAAAAAAATGAGCAAGACTCCACCGAAACGAACAAGTGCTCCAAGTCGCACTGCTTCAAGATCATCTGGCAAATCATTTGGTTCAGAATACATAGGAAAGAACATCTTTACTGCCACCAATTACAAAATTATGGGTGTAGGTGTTTTGTTCATCGCAATTGGTCTGTTTCTAATGCGTGGAGGTCAAATGCCAGACCCCAACACATGGGATCCTAGTTTAATATATAGTCCTATTCGTATTACCCTTTCACCTATTATGATCTTGATAGGTTTGGCTTTGCAAATTGTAGCAATTTTTAAGAAATAAGCGGTGAGTTGGATTGAAGCCATTATAATAGCCGTGGTAGAAGGTATCACGGAGTTTCTACCTATTTCCTCTACAGGTCACATGATCATTGTTTCCTCGATGTTTGGAATTGAACAGGATCAATTTACCAAGCTGTACACCGTGTGTATCCAATTTGGTGCGATATTGAGTGTGGTAGTTATGTATGGTAATAGATTTCTGCTTGACATGAAATATTACCGGCTGCTCTTTCTCGCTTTCATACCTGCAGTGTTTGCTGGTTTATTGCTCAATGACTGGGTAGATGCCATGCTGGGCAGCGTATTGGTTGTTGCTTTGAGCCTGCTTTTGGGAGGAGTCGTATTGTTGTTTGTTGATCAATGGTTCAAAAGCAGAGAAGCAAAGTCAGTGCCGAGCAATTTGGATGCTGTATTGATTGGTTGTTGGCAAGTATTGGCCATGATACCCGGAGTTTCACGTTCAGCTGCTACTATCATAGGTGGCAGGAGCCGTGGGTTAGATATAAAAGCAGCTGCAGAATTTTCTTTTTTTCTGGCCGTGCCCACCATGTTTGCAGCAAGTTGTAAGAAGCTGTATGACTTTTACAAAACGGGTATTGATTTTGATTCTGGTCAATTGTCTATGTTGGTAGTTGGAAATATAGTTGCTTTTATTGTGGCCATGATAGCAATTAAAGCATTTGTTTCAGCCTTAACCAAGCATGGTTTCAAATGGTTTGGAGTATATCGTATAATTATAGGCGGATTGATCTTGATCCTTTTGGCTACGGGCCATCAATTACAATTGGTAGATTAGTGAAAAAAGAATTTCCATTAGATCCTGACTTACTTCAAGCTGGGCATTTGTGTCTAGTTGATAAACCAGTTGGTTGGACATCATTCGATGTTGTAAATAAAATAAGACTGGGTTTAAAGAATTATCGGGGCATCAAGAAAATCAAAGTAGGCCATGCTGGCACTTTGGATCCATTGGCAACAGGTCTTTTGGTGATCTGCATAGGCAAAGCAACCAAGGAAATAGATGGTTATCAGGCGCAAAATAAGGAATATACCGGCACGATCCACCTGGGAGCTACAACACCTTCGTATGATCTTGAAACAGAAGTCGATGAAACCTTCCCAATAGAGCACATTACTCCAGAACACGTGATGGAAGTTGGCAAACAATTTTTAGGTGTGATTGAACAATTTCCACCTATTTTTTCTGCCATTAAAGTGGATGGCAAACGCGCATATAAGCATGCCCGTGCTGGTGAGGAACTGGTTCTCAAATCTCGCACATTGACCGTTGATCAGTTTGATCTCAGTTTTGAGAATTGGCCTGAAATAGACTTCGTACTGCGATGCAGCAAAGGCACTTACGTTCGTTCATTGGCATTTGACTTGGGAAAGGCACTCAATTCCGGCGCGTACCTGAGCTCCCTGCGCAGAACCAAGAATGGAATCTTTGACATAAAAGGTGCATGGAAATTGGAAGATTTAATGGCAGTAATTCAAAACAAAGATTCTTGAATTAGTATCAGTCTCACTAAACCTCACATTTCCTCAACAGTACGACATAAAAATAAAACTTCTGCTTAGTGAGTTTTTCCGCTACACTGAGCGTCCCAATGGAACCCGTATGGCATTGGATGAAAAAGGCAAAGAAATGGTTTTACGCAAATTTAAGCCCAGTTGACCCATTGCAACACATACTACAACTGCTTCAATTCACGCAGTAATTCGCTGATTGCCTTCTTGGCGTCTCCGAATAACATGCTGGTTTTAGGGCGGTAGAAAAGTTCGTTTTCTATGCCTGCATAACCTGCTTTCATCGAACGTTTGTTAACTATCACATTGGTAGCGCCTTCCACTTCAAGTATCGGCATGCCATATATTGGTGAACTTGGATCGGTTTTGGCTGCTGGATTTACCACGTCATTGGCTCCTACTACAAGCACTACATCCGTTGTTGAAAATTCAGGATTGATTTCCTCCATTTCAATAAGTTTGTCATAGCTTACATTACTTTCGGCCAATAATACGTTCATGTGCCCGGGCATTCGACCTGCCACTGGGTGAATTGCGTATTTGACAGTAACTCCTTCTTTCTCCAGGTATTCTTCTAACTCATGGATCACGTGCTGTGCTTGTGCAACTGCCAGTCCGTATCCAGGTACGATGATGACCTTGCTTGCATATTTCATGAGAATGGCGGCATCAGCTGCTTTTACTTCCTTGACGGTACCAACAATGGCACTGCTTGTACCAGCTATTGCATTGGAACCACCAAAATTACCTATTAGTACATTGACCAATGATCTATTCATGGCTTTGCACATCACTAAGGTCAATAAGGTTCCTGCACTTCCTACCAATATACCACCAATCAACATCACTTTATTGTCGTACAAGAATCCACCAAATGCTGCTGCAACACCTGTAAATGAGTTCAACAATGAGATCACTACTGGCATATCTGCACCACCAATTGGCATAACAAACAATACTCCATAGAGCAAGCCTAAAGCCAAAATACCATATACATAAGGAGCCATGTCCGCAGGTGGAGCAATAAGCAAATAGCTGATCATTCCCGTGATAATCAACAACAAACCAATATTTAGAACTTGTTGGATTGAGAAGGATTTGTCATTGACTCTTCCACTCAATTTGCCCCATGCAATAATACTTCCACTGAACGATACACTACCGATGACCATTCCCAATAAGATGATAAAAAATAAGCCAGGCTCAATAGCAGTTGTTGTGCCGGCTGCAATTTTATGCTGAATATGATCAAACTCTATCAATGATATCAACATGGCGCAGGCACCTCCCATGCCGTTGAATAAACTAACCATTTCAGGCATACTAGTCATAGGTACGCGCTTTGCACTGACCCAGCCAAGAATGGTCCCTACTGCTAATCCTGCGAAGATAAAAGGCATATTGCCTAAATGGGTTCCATCTTCAGTTTGGTAGAGGAATATGGTTCCGAATATGGCCAGTGTCATTCCAAATGCCGCCATTAAATTTCCACGACGTGCAGTTTTGGCACTTCCCAATAATTTTAAGCCCAGAATAAAAGTAACTGAAGCTATCAAGTAAATAAGTTGTAAAATATGAAGTTGCATAGTTGAATTCCTTTATGATCAGGCTGCTGCCAATTACTTTTTCTTTTTGAACATTTCTAACATTCTATCGGTCACCACAAATCCGCCCACTACATTCAGTGTGCCAAGTACCACAGCTAAAAAGCCAAGCACAATTGAAAGTGTCGATTCTGCTTGTCCCATCACAATGATACTTCCTATAATTACTACACCGTGTATGGCATTCGCGCCGCTCATGAGTGGTGTGTGTAATACAGAAGGGACGTGGCCTATCAATTCTACGCCTACAAATATCATCAGGATGACCAAATAGATCATTTGTATGTGGGTAGTAAAAAATTCCATTAAACTGCTCATTATCGTAAAATGTGTTGTAGTAAAATTATTTTCTTTTTTGTCCTTGGTGGGTGATCAAAGATCCGTCGGTTATTTCATCAGTCAGATCCCAATTGAATCCATCTTTGGTAGCCATTAATCCAAGAAGATTAAAAATATTCTTAGCGTACAATTCGCTGGCGTTTCTGGCTACAGAACCTGGCAAATTGGCTTGACCTATGATTGAAACTCCGTTGGAATGCACAGTTTCGTTGAGTTTGCTCAACTCACAGTTACCGCCTTGTTCAACAGCCATATCAACTATGACACTTCCAGGTTTCATTGTTGCTACCTGTTCAGCTGTAATCAATACGGGTGCTTTTTTGCCCATTACCAAGGCAGTGGTGATAACCAAATCTGCTTTAACCAAGGAAGCATTAACTGCTTCTTTTTGTTTTTGGAGATAGTCCGCGCTCACTTCTTTGGCATAGCCACCTTCTACCTTTACTTCATCAGTTGAGACAACCTCAATGAATTTTCCGCCCAGTGATTCTACTTGTTCTTTGGTCTCAGGTCGAACATCCGTAACTTCAACCACCGCTCCCAATCTTTTGGCAGTGGCAATAGCCTGAAGTCCAGCAACACCTGCACCATATATCAGGACCCTACTTGGTTTAACAGTTCCAGCCGCTGTCATCAACAATGGAAAGATAGCAGGCAAGGCGTTTGCGCCAACAATAACCGCTTTGTAGCCAGCCAAATTGGCTTGGGATGACAAAGCATCCATATTTTGTGCGCGTGAAATACGAGGAATTGCATCCATAGATATTGCACTCACTTTGCGCTGAGTTAAGATATCAATGACTGACGGGATTGAATTGGCATATAAGAATGAAATAAGGGTTGAACCTTCTTTTAAGGCATTGGCTTCAGCTTCTGTTGGTGCATTGACCTTGGCAATGGTATCCGCAGCTGATAAAACATCCTTGTCAGTGGGAGCTATTTGTGCACCTGCAGCTTGATATTGACTATCAGGAAAACCTGCAGCCTCTCCTGCTTTGGTCTCTATTATGATTTCATATCCTGCTTTGACCAATTGGCCGACAACATCAGGAGAAAGTGCTACTCTGTTTTCGCCTGGTTTTGATTCTTTGGTGACCCCTATTCGCATAAATTTTCTCTGATTGATTCAGTTTTGATAAAATAAAGTCCAAATGTACTTCAGTAAGCCCAAAATTTTCAAGCTAAGTTACATTTCATGTCAAAAAACGTGCATGAAATTAATTTGTTCGGTTAGTTTTATTATTCCAAGCATGAAAGGTGGGATTTACACTCTTAACTTTTGTCTTGAAATGCTTCCTTTTTATCTAAAGAATGTGAATCCAATTCAATTAATTCAAATGCTATCTTACCTTCACAAAATTTTTAAAACCCAGCCGAATTATTATAACCAAATCAAGCACTATGGAACTCATAATTCAAAATCTTTCCAAACAATACAGCAATGGCGTACATGCGCTCAATGATGTGTCCTTAAATATTTCAACTGGCATGTTCGGCCTTTTGGGCCCCAATGGTGCAGGCAAGTCTTCGTTGATGCGTACCCTTGCCACCTTGCAAGATGCTGATAGTGGTTCTGCAAAATTAGGAGATATTGACGTTCTGGATCAAAAGGATGAAGTCAGAAAAGTATTGGGATATCTGCCACAGGAGTTTGGTGTTTATCCTCGAACATCTGCAACGGATTTATTGGACCATTTAGCAATATTGAAAGGCTTCAACAATGGATCCGAAAGAAAGCAAATGGTAGATTATTTGCTTCAAAAGGTAAATTTGTTTGAACACCGCAAGAAAGCTGTTAGCAGTTACAGCGGTGGTATGCGTCAACGATTTGGAATAGCACAATGCTTGATTGGTAGCCCCAAATTGGTAATTGTTGACGAACCTACAGCAGGTTTGGACCCTGGAGAGCGAAATAGATTTTACAATATTTTAAGTGAAATTGGGGAAAATGTAATTGTGATTTTATCCACACACATTGTACAAGATGTCCGGGAACTGTGCACACAAATGGCCATCATGGATAAAGGCAAAGTGTTGTTCAGTGGCAATACCGATGATGCATTATTTCAGATCAAAGGAAAGGTTTGGGAAAGGAAGGTGGATAAAGAGGAACTCCCGATTTTTCAAGAGCAATATCAAATCATTTCAAGCAAGTTGGTTGGCGGTAAACCTTTGATTCATGCTTTTTCTGATACCGATCCTGGCAATGGTTTCATCAGAACAGAGGAAAATCTGGAAGATGTATTTTTTGTTAAACTCAATGAATTGGTGTAATCCTTAAAACTATTTGCTGTATGTGGAAATTCATAAAACACGAATGGAAATATTGGTTGAATTCACCAATGACCTGGATATTTTTCTTGATCAATGCCTTATTGGTTTTTGGTGCAGTTACATCAGACAACATCACCATAGGAGGTGGAGTCGGTAATGTTCATAAGAATTCACCTTATGTAATCCAGACCTACTATGGAGTTATGTCATTGGTTTGTTTGTTGATGACTACTGCTTTCATGAATGCAAGTGCCAATCGCGATTTTCAACATGGTATGCATCAATTTATATTCTCGTCGCCCATCAAGAAGCGTGATTATTATTTTGGCAAATTCATCGGAGCCGTCACTGTGGCAGTGATTCCCTTATTAGGCGTTTCATTTGGCAGCATGATTGGACCACTGATGCCCTGGGTTGAACCAGAAAGATATGGACCTTTTCTGTGGTCAGGTCACATTCAAGGTTTGATCACTTTTGGCTTGCCCAATACCATTGTGGTAGGTGTGCTGCTCTATACCTTGGCCATCATATTCAGGAACAACATTGTATCATTTGTAGGGGCCATGTTGATTTTGGTATTGTATGTTGTTTCGCAAGGATTTACCCAAGATATTGCCAAAGAGTGGATTGCAAACATTTTGGATCCATTTGGGTTTCAACCGCAAAGTATCATTGGGAAATATATGACCGTTGATGAAAAGAATATGCATCCCGTATACTTGCAAGGAGCTTTTTTGCTGAACAGATTGGTATGGCTGGGAGGTGCATTTGTCATTCTGTTGGGAGTTTATTTCAGATTCTCATTCAGTACCAAGAATGAAAAACCTTCCAGAAAAAGCAAAAAGAATTTAGAAGTAAATGAATCAACGCCTTTGCTTGTTTTACCTGTTATGAGTGCCTTAAGTGCGAACAAATTTTCTTGGTCTACTTTGGTTCATTTGATCAAGTTTGAGTGCAAATCACTGATTAAAAATCCAACATTTATCATCATTGTTACCTTGGGGATGGTTGAGCTGGTAACCAATTTGACCAGTTTTACTGGTGGATATGGTACAAAGCAGTATCCGGTAACTTATGATGTAATAGATGCCATCAAAGATGGTTTCTATATTTATATGGTCGCAATTATTACCTTTTATACGGGTGTCTTGGTTTGGAAAGAAAGAGATGCTAAAATCAATGAAATCCAAGATAGTACACCTGTCAAAACTGGCCTTTTGTTTGTTTCGAAATTGATTGCGATGATGCTGGCAGTAGCATTGATATTAAGCTTGACCATCATAATGGGAATTATTGCACAGGCCATGTTTGGTTATTACAATTTTGAATTGGGAGTTTATATCAAGTCACTGCTGGTATCGGATGTGTTGAAATTTGGTTTCATCATCATGATTGCATTGTTTTTTCATTATTTGATCAACAACCGATACATTGCTTATTTTGCTTTTGTGGCATTTTTGATTTTAAATATTTTCATTTGGAACGCGCTTGAAGTCAATACCAACATGCTACAATATGGCGGACTGCCTTCGGTCACTTATTCGGACATGAATGGTTTTGGTCCCTTTGTCAGAGGATTGACCTGGTACAGTATTTATTGGTTGTTATTCGCTCTGTTGTTGGGATGGGTTATTTTTTCATTTTATGTCAGAGGAAAAGAAACGAAGTTTTCAGATAGGATGAGACATGCAGGTTCTATATTTTCCAAAAACAAATGGATGATTAGCCTATGCTTGTTGCTTTTTATTTTATGCAGTGGATTTGTGTATTATAATACCAAGGTTTTAAACAAGTACGATTCTCAAAAAGAGGCTCAGCGGAAGCGCAAAGATTACGAATTGAGTTACAAGAAATATGCAAAATTGCCACAACCTCGATATTACAGACTGGATTACAACATTGATTTATTGCCGGAGGGAAGGGATATGTCTGCCAGAATTGAAGCTTACGCCTACAACAAAACCAATCAAGCCATCAATGAAATTCATTTCTCTGTAAATGACAATATGGACTCCATGTTCATTCAGATCTCTGGTGCAACTGTCAAGCTTCAAGATGATCGATTGGGCTACAGAATTTACAAGCTCAAAGAAGCATTGCAGCCAAAAGACTCTATGCATTTCACGATTAAAGTTGTTAAAAATACCAAGGGATTTGAAAATGAGGTCTCATTCACCCAGTTGACACAAAATGGAACTTTTTTCAACAGTGGTGATGTGCTGCCAATAATAGGCTACGAATCAGGGGCAGAAATTTCAGATAAAAACAAACGCAGCAAACTCAAATTGCCTAAAAAGCTCCGAGCTCCGAAGCTCGATGAAAACGATTTGGTAGCAAGAGCCAATACTTACATAAGCCACGATGCGGATTGGGTAGAAGTCAATACAACTATCAGCACATCTCCCGATCAGATAGCTATCGCTCCTGGGAGTTTGTTAAAATCTTGGGAAGCCAAAGGAAGAAAATACTACCAATACAAATTGGATAAATCGTCGTTAAATTTTTATTCGTTTATATCGGCCAGATACGAAGTGGCACGGAAGAAATTCAGAGGGATTGATATAGAGGTTTACTACATCAAGCAGCATGCCTACAATGTTCCAAACATGATTAAAAGCATGGAAAAATCATTGGATTATTACATCACTAATTTTGGCCCGTACTATCACAAGCAATGCCGAATTATAGAATTTCCGAGATACTCTTCATTTGCTCAAGCTTTTCCTGGCACTATGCCTTACAGTGAAGGAATTGGATTTATCGTTGATTTGCGCGAGGTGACCAAGGATGATATAGATCAAGTATTTTATGTAGTTGCTCATGAAATGGCACATCAATATTGGGCACATCAACTCATAGGTGCAGAGATGCAAGGAAGTGAAATGATGAGCGAGGGATTTGCGCAATATTCTGCCCTGATGGTCATGGAAAAAGAATACGGCAAGGAGAAAATGAACAAGTTCCTAAAGTATGAAATGGATTCTTATTTAAGAGGGCGCAGCTCAGAGTTTGAAGGAGAGCAACCTTTAATGCGTACCGAATCCCAACAGTACATACATTACAACAAAGCGAGTGTGGTGCTTTATTATTTGAAGGAAATGATTGGAGAAGGTCAAGTGAATAAGGCCTTGCACAGTCTCATTGATTCATTTGCTTACCAGCAGGCACCTTATGTTACATCGCTTTCAGCGGTACGGGCATTCCGACAGGTTACTCCGGATACTCTGCAATATTTAATCACGGATATGTTCGAGAAAATTACACTCTTCTCCAACAGAGTCACTGATGCCACCTACAAGAAGACTACGGCAGGATATGAAGTCAGCTTCAACACCAGCTCCGAAAAATTCCGTTCCGACAGCCTTGGAAAAGAAACACTTATCCCCATTGCTGATTACATCGACATTGGTGTATTTGCCAAACCTAAGAATGACAAATCACTGGGGAAAGCCTTGGTCAATCAGCGGCTTAGGATCAACAAAAAACTGAATACATACAAGTTTACAACCAAGGAAAAACCTTATCAAGTAGGTATCGATCCGCAATATTATTTGATTGACCGAATTCCTGATGACAATCTAAAAAAGCTCATAGAGGAATAAATAACAAAAGCCTGATGGAATTGTATTCTATCAGGCTTTTTTATGAAATATTGACCGAGGCTAGGCCTTTTTGAGGAATTCAGTGCGCAGCACGATACTCTGGCCCCCTACTTTGCAGGCGATTTCTTCCTCATTGTCGGTTAGTCTTATTTTCTTTACCATTGTGCCACGTTTGATAACCAGTGAAGAGCCTTTCACTTTCAAATCTTTGATGAGCAAGACTGAGTCCCCGTCGGTAAGCTCATTTCCGTTGCTATCTTTCACAATCATTTTTTTTTAGTGTTTGTAGATGTCCATGGGCGTTAAAGGTAGTGTTTGCTTTATATAAATTGAAAAGTAAGCATGAGAGGACGCTTGGTTCCTTTTTTTTTTTTTGTAGAATTGGGGTTTTGTGTTTCGTTGAAAGCTGATCGGATTGCGTATACTTATGCTGTGTTGTTACTTTTGGCGTTAACCCCTAAAGATTCTCAATGGACAAGCTTGTCCATTTTATAATGGATAAGTGGAAAAAGTGGATTTGATTAGATGTTTTCTGCCATTTTGATATTGATCCTTCCAAATTTTTTTTCGGATTTCTCAGTTGCTTTATCGAAGTTTGCATTTCATTTCAATTTCATGAAGGTAGCAGGATTCAGTTTTATTAGAAATGCTATTCGATTTGATTATCCAATAGTGGAAGCCATTAAGTCGGTACTTCCGGTTTGTGATGTTTTTTACCTGGCAATTGGTAAGTCAGAGGACGAAACGGAGACGTTGATACTGTCAATGAATGAACCCAAAATTCAAATAATCCATACCGTTTGGGATGATTCCTTAAGGGAAGGTGGTAAGGTGCTAGCTGAGGAAACGAATAAGGCTTTCGATGCAATATCGCTTGATTTCGATTGGTGTTTTTACATACAAGGCGATGAAATATTTCATGAAAAGGACTTAGATACGGTCCACGAGGCAATGAAGTATTATCTAAATAATTTTGAGGTTGAGGGTCTACTTTTCAGCTATCGACATTTTTATGGCAGTTATGATTTTGTGGGTATTGCCCGGAATTGGTACCGTCATGAAATAAGAATCATCCGAAATGACAAATCCATCCGATCATACCGCGATGCCCAAGGCTTTCGGAAGCATGGCCGCAAACTTCAAGTCGCAATAACAGATGCATCTATTTATCATTATGGCTGGGTAAAGCACCCTGATTACCAGCAACAAAAGCAATTGAATTTCAATAAATTATGGCACAGTGATACCAAGGTCAATGAAATGGTTGGGACAGCTTCAAGTTTTGATTATTCACAAGTTGATGGCGTAAAATTATTTAAGGACAGCCACCCAAAAGTGATGCAGGAACGTATTCAGCAGATGAACTGGACATTTGCTATAGATCCAAGTGCAAGAAAGCTGTCACTAAAAGTCAAGGTATTGGATTGGATCGAAAAAACGACCAGCTGGCGCCCATTTGAGTATAAGAATTATAGGATTGTTGAGCGTACATTAGTTGATTATAGACAAGGCGACTCCTGATGTTTTTAAAAGGGCTTTGAACAGTTAATGTTTATGTCTTGCGCATATTGGCTTAATCAATAAAATATTTTCAAATCTAACTTGAATACTCCATCTGCAAGTATATCGATCATGTCATTTATTTCACTTCAAATACAATTGACCCTAAATCGTCGAATTCTTGCTTGCTTGGGTTGCCAGTTGCTTCATTTAATGGTAAAAAGGATTCAAAGGTTTCCCATCCATTATCCAACTGGTTATTTGTATTA